>BNJT01001753.1_pt1 | contig 148335 bp, 207 predicted proteins | sample 8540491 | NCBI WGS metagenome assembly BNJT01 (sample SAMD00202455, study PRJDB9452) | human saliva metagenome | host: Homo sapiens
ACTTTTACAAACGCTGTTATAATAACGATTTTACACCACTAAACAAAGACAATGGGCAATCATTGGACATGTGAGTTTTAACTATTAAAAACCATATAAATATATACAAAAATTAAGGCAGTTAATAAACTGCCTTTTTTTAAAAATTCTATATCTCTAAATACATCTAATTCTTTTTTTGTTTTGCTTTTTTTAGTTTTGTGAATATACACAGCTCTTGTAATCTCTGTTCCTTTATGACCTAGACGAGCGGATATTAATTCTAATGGTATATCTGCATCCATACATAAACTAGCGTGTGTATGGCGTGTTTTTATGAAATGTAAATTTAACAGAGTGAATATTATCTCGAGTCCATTTACTAACAGCACTATATGAGTTATAGTCTCCGTTAGCTTTTAGGAAACAGTATTCCGTTATCAGTATAATAACTGTACATATCGGATTTAATTTTATTCATTTCAACTCTATTCTTAAGGATCTCTTGACACTTTTTTTATTTAATGATATAACACGCTTAGAGTCATAAGTTTTTGGGAGAAGATATTTTTTTATAGTGATCTATATTCTTATCAACATTAAGTGTTCCATTATCTAATATATCATCTTCTGTAAGTGCTAGTGTTTCTCCAATCCTTAGTCCGGAATTAATCATAAAGTTTATCATATCGTGATAATACTGATTGTTCTCAACTTCTTTTAATATGACTTCTATTTCTTCTTTTTCAAAGTACTTCCCATCATAGTTAACTTTATGTTCTTTTTAAATCAAGTTTATCTAACCACATTATATTTTTCTATATAATCTAGTTTATACATCATTCTAAGGACTCGTTTAAAAGAACTTTAAATAAATATTATAGCTATTATTTGTGACAGCTATTTTCTTGACTAGCGTATCTAAATAAAGAGAGTTAACGTTTAATAGCGACGTATCGAAATTAGTTCTCTTTGTCTTACTAATTCTACTTTCATATAGTTTATATGTACTAACTTTTTATTTCATCTTTAACTCTCTCTAAATACATTTCTAAAGCTGTAAAGAATGTAATTCGGAGATCTACAAATGTTTCTTCTTTAAGTTTCTTTTTTTCCTAAGTATTTCCGTAGCTAATCTTTTATCTTTCTTTTCAAGAGTGATACTAATTCTTTTTTTATTTTACCTGTCACATCTTTAACACGTGTACGATATACATATTTTTCCACTCTTGCTTTTTTTCTACCCACATACTAACACATCCTTTCTTTATTAATAGTAAGATGTGTGATATAATTAAATTAATGAGCGAGGTTCGCTCCACATCTTAAGTAATTTTTGAGAGTAATATTGTTATGTGACGATATAATAATACTCAAAATGGACTTACAGTTGACAAACTCACATCTCTTGGCGGGGGCGTGAGTTTTTTTATTTATAACTTGGATAACCGGATTTAAAGTAATTTCTAAAGTTTTATTAGTTCCAATATGTGTATATAACCCGTTTTCTCTATTATACTGAAAATGAATATAATCATGTTTTTAGTATTGGGTCGTTATTTGGGATTACATACATCAATTTATCTCCATTGATGGTTTCGATTGTAGCATTATTATTTAAATATATTTTTAAGTTCTTTAAATTTTTGCTCTATTTTTTTGATCAAACACAAAGTCGTGAAATTGTTTTTTTGTGTTACAAAATTGAAATCACTTGTTGTCATTTCCATTTTTTTCCTATACCATCAGATTCATAATCTATTCTTTCTACAGTCAAAATACTAGCGACCCTTTCACGACCAATTTGTTCTGGTGTTTTTTTCCTGTGGTGTTTCTGCTTTTAGTTGAGCTACAACCAGTTAATAATATTATAGATACTACAAGCATCTTAATTAATTTTTTTCATAATAATTTCCCTCCTGTCAATTAACAGTAACTCTCGTACTGTAATTGCATTGTCGCTAAATGTTCTATTGATTTATGATTTTCAAATAATGTAAAGAACTGTTTAACATTTCCCTTACCAAAGTTAAATACTATTTTTTTAGCGTCGCAATTATCTATAAATAAATTATATTGATAGTAATTTATTAGTCTAGTACGTAATGCGTTTTTGCTACACCCGAAAGTATTTAACATTCTACCAAACGAATATTTTCTATATAGACATTCTTCTAATGCTTCATCATTAATAAGTAATAGACTAGCACCTACATTAGCTTCTATTTCGTGTTGTGTGTGTCTATCTACGTCAGAAGAAAAAAATGTCTAGGGGTATCTTTTAAAAATGCAATAAACAATGTGTTATTTCGTGCATTAAAGTAAACACTTTTTCTTTGTCGTATTCCTTGATTGTTAATGGTAATTATAAAATAATCATCTAACTTATCTGCGAAACCATCAACCATTAGTTTATTGAATTTAGGATATTTGATAATCACATTCATATTGTTTTCACAATACTCACTAATATCATAATGTCTGATATGTGATATTGGTTTATTATAATGTTTTGCAACCTGAGAAATAAAAGGATATATTTCATCTTTTATCCTATAATACTCAGAATGTGCGATATTGAACATCTATTCACTCTCCTTTTTTTCTTACGCTCTAATAACATTAAGCGATACATATTTTGGTATCTTTGTAATTCATTTAACATCTCTTCAGCATCTTCTTTTTGAAAAAAACCTTCAGTATTAATTCTGAACATAGTAGGGTATTCTTTATTTTTCTCTACCTAATAGATAGTCAGTAGTAACGTTAAAATAATCTGCTACTATTGTGATTTTTATCTATTGAAGGTTTAATATTATTCCATCTATATAATGTATTTTTTTGGAAAACCTACAGCTTCTTCAATTTGATTAAATGATACTTTTCTTTGATTTGCTAAATATTTTAACCTTTCATAAAAGCATTGGTATAACAACCTTTCTAAGCCTTACAAAATATTTTTTTAACAAATATGCTAAAAAAATCTATTGACTACATTTAACATATATGCTAAAATTATTATTGTAAGTTAATAAATTTGTTAACAAACTAACTAAACTAATTGATTTTTAAAAACGCCAGCCAAAAGTGAATTTAACAATTATTTGTTAGTGTCTTTAACATACCTATATATTATCAAATATGTTAAGATATGTCAATGAAAATTAGCTAAATTTGTTAACTTACTATCTTTTAAAAAAAGAAAGGAGCTTGTCAATGACACCAGAGTTACAAGAGTGGATTTGTAAAGTTAGGGTTGAACTAGCGAGAAAAAAATTTAACAAGAACTAAGTTAGCACATGGTATCGGAGTTTCAAAACCTGTAATTTCAGATTTACTAAATTATGGCAAGGGATCACAGAAGGTAATAAACAAAATAAATGCTTTCTTAAATATTAAATAGGAGGTATAAAATGTTAGAGACAATATGGTTAAATCCAGAACGAGCTTCTAAAAATCTTTCCTAACATTGGAACTACAAAAATTTAATAAGTATAAAGATGAATTTATAAAACTATGGGAACAAGATTATTACCCTAGAGAAACTTATTTAAAAAGAATGTAACGGGATAGAAATTAAAAGCTTTTTGTTCACTATCTAGCTTGGAGAGATTATTTCGGGATAGCAATTTAATTAACAAAGTAGAATTATTTAAAGGAGTATGGCAATGAAACTAAAAAAATTAAAAAAAGATAAATTACATATTATATATTGGACAATCGCTGTAGTAAGTGTATGTTTCCTTACTTTAACAAATATCGATTGGAGACAGATTGCAGGATTTTTCTACTGGATTTGGTTTTCTAATTCAAGGGATCTTTGATAAAGATTTCAGTAAAAAAATATTTTTTTAGGAGGAATGTATGAATAAGTTTTAAAAAAATTATTCTATAGAAGAGGATTTGAATTAATAGATGATATGAATGGCGAGTTACCTATAAAATCTACAATTCATAGTGCGGGAGTTGATTTCATAGCTAGTCAAGAAATTGTGATCCCTGCATTTAGATTTAAAGGTGAAGCAACTTTAGTACCTACTGGATTAAAAGCATTTATGCCAAAGAATGAATGTCTATTAATATTTGCTAGAAGTAGCTTGCCAGTTAATCGTGGTCTAATAATGAGTAACGGTGTAGGGGTTGTAGATTCAGACTATTACAACAACTCTAAAAAAACGAAGGACATATATTATTAGAGTTTAACAATTTAACAAACAAACATTTAACAATTAAAAAAAGGCGAAAAGAATTGGACAAGGTATTTTTCTATAAAGTGCCTAAAAGTAAGTTATGGAGTTAGATTAAAAGGAGATAAGCGTGGTGGAGGATTTGGAAGTACAAATAAAGAATAGTTTTAGTGAAAAAAACAAATGGAAATGCTAAAAGCATCTAAATGATTATGGTGTAAAGGTAGAACCTTATGTTAAAGAAAAAAATTTCCTACAGGATTTGAAAGTTATGAATTATTTGAAGTACTAGCAGAATATTTCACTCACACAGCTAAACTATTAAAACAAAAGTATTTAGAAGAGGAGTGTTAGCTAATGAATATTCCTAATTTCAGAGCATATGTTGATAAAAAAATGTATAAAGTTATTGGTTGGTATGGTGATTATATCACATTAGGAAGAAAGTATGAAAGTAGATATATTCAATCAATCAATGTAAAGAAAAAAATGATGTGATTATCATGTATGGAAGTGATTTAAAAAGACAAAAAAAGGAAATGAAATATTTAGCGGAGATATCGTTAAAAAAATACTGATAAAGATATTGGAATAGTGAGATATAAAGACGGATCTTTTGAAGTTGATTTCAAGCAATATATTCCAGCCCAATTAGGATTGATAAATGATGATTTAGAAATAATTGGAGATATTCATAGAAATAAAAAAATTACTAGATAAGATTATTAATAACAATAAAAAAAGTTATTTGTTTAAATAGCGTAGAAAAAAAGGATTAATAAAAAGGAAAAGAACGTCTAAATAGACGTTCAGCGATTACCTATAATATATCATAATTAATCCAAAAAAATGCAAGATTTCAAAAGAAGAAGGTGATGTTTGTGTTATTGTTTGACGAACAGCCAATAGTATTTGATAGAACGTTAGCAAGAGAAATTGGAGATAGACCAGCTACAGTATTGCAGCGTGTTCATTATTGGATAGAAATAAATCGGAAAAAAATAGAGATGAAAAGGCGTATAAGGACGGACATTATTGGACTTATAAATCTATTAGAAGATGGTATGAAGAAGATTTTGATTACCTATCATTTTCTACAGTTAGAAGAACCTTTGAAGATCTAATAGCAAAAAGAGTATTTAATAACCGGAGATTATAACAAGTTCGGTGCAGACAGAACAAAATGGTATAGAGTTAATAAAGAAAAAAAGTTAAAGAACTTTATATAAAATTGGAAAAAGAGAAGAATAAAAAAAGCAGTTGCCAAATATAACAAATGCAAAAAGCTCAAAAATGAACCAATGCAAAAGCTCAAAATGAACAATTCTGAAATGCTCAAAATGAGCCAACCTATACATAAGAATAATATAAGAATAATTAATAATGATTATATATCATCTCATTCTAATAATATTATATATAGCGAAAAAAATGAGCTAATGGATGAGAGAGTGAATGATGAAAACAATAAAACTAATAGTCTTAAAAAGAAATACAACACACAGTATTTCAAAGACAGCTTTGGGTATTCCCGAGTCAGCATGAATAAACAAAAGGAATTAGACAAGTGGATTAAATACGCTGTTGATATTTGTTTAATGCCACCTGATACTAGACTTCACATAGGTAAACAGAGTGTAAAAGCTAGTGAAATAGTAGAGAGATTAACAGAGTTAAGGCATGAACATATTAATTATATTTTTTTCTAGATTAAGTCAAGTTAAGTATCCTACAAACCATCAGAATTACATGTTAGCAGTCCTGTTTAATGCTAAAGAACAATACGAGAGTAGTATTTCAACATTTACAGGAGGCAAGACAAATAATATTCCTGGTAAATACGTTGTACCTGTTCCAGATTACTTAAAAGATAGGATAGCAGGTAAGAGTAAAACAAAGGATGAAAGAGTGGTTACTGATGAAGATGAAGAAGCATACAAGGAAATGATGAGTGAATTAACAAAAGGAAAAGAACGCAATGATGTTTAGTGATAATTTCTAACAGGAGGTTATCAATTTGGAGTTTGTAGAACCACTTAGGACACAAGAAGAACTAGATGCAATGAATTATTATTTTAAAAAGCAGGAGTGAGCGTGATTACTTACTTTATTACATGGGAATAAATGTAGCTTTTAGAATTAGTGATTTATTAGGATTAAAGGTTGGTGATGTAAGAAATAGAGATAAGATTAGAAGGCGTGAAATGAAGACTGGGAAGTTAAGAGAAATGGTTGTATTACCTAAATTAAAGCGTGTATTAGATGAGTATTGCATGGATAAAGAAGATGAAGAATACTTGTTTAAATCGACACGATATAAGAACTCTAACAGACCAATCACAAGGACACAAGCATACAGGATATTAAAGACCGGTGCTAAAGAGTGCGGGATAAAGAACATAGGTACACATAGTTTTTAGAAAGACATTTGGTTATCATTTTTTACAAAGAAAGTAAGGATGTAGTAACACTTATGAAATTATTCAATCATCATGATCCTAGTATTACATTAAGATATATCGGAATAGAACGTGATGAGATGAGTAAAAGCAGTTAAAAAAATGGGGTGGATTATAGACCTCATTTTTAAAAAAATAAAATTCATTATGTAACGAATAAGGTAAACATTACATAGGTAAAAATGCAATATATTTAAAAATACTGATAACAGTAAGGTTTGAAGACATTAACTAGATGTAACACTTTATAAGATATGATACATACTTATATTATAAATTAATCACTCACTCATTCATTCAAAAATATAAATTAAGGAGAAGAATTAATGATTAATAACGTAGTTTTAGTAGGAAGACTAACAAGAGATTTAGACTTAAGATACACTACATCAAATAAAGCAAACTGTTAATTTTACATTAGCTGTCAATAGAAACTTTAAAAATGAAAAAGGAGAGTTTCCAGCAGATTTCATTGGTGACTTTTTGTTTAGCGTTAGCATGGAGCTTAAGAAATAATCATAATTATGGAGCTAAAAGAATTGAACGCACTATTAGAGAATTATTTGAAGTAGTAAGTGATGCGAAAATGAAAGAAGTAGGACAGATGCTATTTGACATGAGCGAGATTAAAGAACAGCTTTTTAGTTGAAACTGGATTAGATATAGAACCTGTAATAGTAGAAGAAGTTAACAAGCATATAACTAGGATAAAAGGAGTTTAAGGAAAATGAATAAAGTCGTAACTATTAAAGAAATGATTGAGACTATTAAAGAAAAAAATGAACTGGAGCGAAGCTATTTTAGCAATCGAGCTAGGAGTAGATTCACAGAATTTATTAGCTTGGAAAAGAGGAAGAACGCCACGATCTAAAAAAATTATAAGAGATTAAAAAGAAATATATGAAAGTTTAAGTAAAGATGATAAAGAAGATGAATTATCTTTAAAAATTTAAACAAACAGAAAAATAATATATTAACAGCAATTTCTGATGTGGATAATAATTTATTAGAATTACAAAAAAACACTTAATGAAGAGCGTTGGAGTGTAGCATTTACAGAAGCAAATATTAAAGCATGGGAAAATAAAAAAAGAAAAAGTTAGAAAAATAAACTAAAAGAAATAAGAAAGGAATGGGAGAAAACAATGTATAAAAAAAGTCAATGTTTAAAAAAATGCTAAAAAGAGTAGATGTGATAGAAACCACAGAAGATAAAAATAGAAAGCTACATAGAAGCGTATAAAAAGAGGAGAAATAATTGACCTACCTCCACTAGAAGAGAACGAAGAAATAAAAAGAAATTAGTATTATAGGTGGAACAGCTATTATTTACGTTGATGACGTGGGAGGAGAATATGGCAAGAAATAAATTAATAGATCTAAACAATCATTTGTTTGAAGCATTAGAAAGAATTAATGATGAAAACTTAAAAGGAGAAAGTTTACAAGAAGAAATAGCTAGAGCTAAGACTATTACAACTATAGGGAATACTATTATAACTAACGCAGATTTAGCATTAGAGGCAGAAAAATATAAAAAAATGAATTTGGTAGAGGAGCTTCCTTACCGTTAATGATTGAAAATGCGAAATAGTGGAAGTTTTAAAAAAGGACATATCCCTTGGAATAAAGGCGTAACTGGGTACATGGGAGCTAACAGAACAAGCTTTAAAAAAGGACATACACCAGCACGTTTTAGAGAATTGTATTCCGAAAGAACAAGTGTAGATGGAATAGTTGAAATAAAAGTAGAAAGAAATAAATGGATATCTAAACATAGATTTGTTTGGGAACAGCATCATAATAGAAAAAGTTCCAAAAAGGTAAGGTGGTAATATTTCTAGATGGCAATAAAACTAATTTTTGAGATAGATAATTTAAAGCTAATATCTAGAGGAGCATTATTAATTTTTAAATAGAAAAATATAGACACATATTAAAAGATAAAGAATTAATGAGATCATGTGTTGATTTAAGTGAGTTAATATATGCGATAGGTAAAAGAAAGAAAACAGAAGAAAATGAAAACTGATATTGATAAGTTAATAAGAGAGAAGTAATGACTAAAGAAAAAGAATTGAATTACCAGATGAAATATTTAAAAAAAGCTTATGCATTAAAGAGTGATGGAAGTATTTGGCATACATCTATTTTTAGATGAAAAAGAGGTTAAAAAAATCATTTGAAAAAGGGGTTTGCTTTTTTTAAAAACAGATGATAGTGCTATGAAATATGATAGAAACAGACAATTTTTTTAGTAGAAATGCAAAATTGGGCTAGAGAGTACAATGAAGGTTGGAGACCAAACTGGAATGATATAAATGAAGATAAGTATTGTGTAGAATTAACAACATCCACTGGACATTTTTTTATATCGCTAGAAGAAATGCTATTAATCATATAGGGTTGTTACCTTGCTTTAAAAACACATCAAATAGCGAGCAGAATTTATAGCTAAGTTTGGTATGTCGATTCAAATGGAGTTGTTAGATTAAAGGAGAAAAAAATAGTGAATAAAGAAGAATTAAAACAAGATGATAGTGAATTTAGATTTCAAATATTTGAAAGAATAGAAGATAAAAAGCCATATGAAACAGAAAAGTATAGAGATTACCTTTATCTTAACCATTTAGGTGAAAAGTGGTTTACGGATATATACAGTAAAAAGGGAGTTGAAGAAATTTATAAACGTGGTTTAATTTTCAAAACTGAAGAAGAAGCTGAACATTACGATAGAGAAAGACAACTAATACAAAGAATGAAAAGATTGGGCAATAGAAAACAGAGAAGGTTTTAAAGGACGTTTATTACCAAGATGGTATATACAATATAATTATCGAATAGAATGTTTTTGAATATATATTTTCACCATTAAATCCATTTTCTAAATTACCTTGTTTTATAAGTCGTGATATTGCAGAACAATTCATTGATGAGTTTGGAAACGAAATTAAGGAGATGTTGTGCTAATGGGTAAGTATTTGAAAGGTTATGTTGTATCATTCGTTAGTATGGTTCTTCTAAATATGATTTTTCCATGTTGAAACATCATATAGTCAAATAATAATATTAACAATTATATGGGGTGTGTTAAGTATATGTGATGCGATAGAAAATACTGTTAGATATAAAAAAATCATTACAATATGGTTGATGAATTTCATAGAGCATTAATGAAAAAGATTGAATTACAAGAAAAAAATTAAGAGGTAAGTAACATGATAGAAGTACAAGGAACAGAAAAGGATAATTACATTGAGTTAAATATGTTAGAACTATCCATAGCGTTAAGCCTTTTATATCAAGACTCTTACGCAAGAGATGTGCCAGATTTTTTAGAGGATCTACAGAAAGAAAAAATAATAGTTAAGGTTAAAGAGAAACAAATGAAAGGAAAGAATCAATGAGATTTTTAGATTTATTTTCCGGTATAGGCGGTTTTAGGTTAGGAATGGAACGAGCAGGACATAAATGTATAGGTTTTTTTGTGAGATAGATAAATACGCTAGAGCAAGCTACCAAGCAATACATGATACAGAAGGAGAAATAGATTTTAAAGATATAACAGAGGTAACAAATGAAGAATTTAGAAAACTTAGAGGAAAAGTCGATATTATATGCGGAGGATTTCCCTGTCAAGCTTTCTCAATCGCAGGAAAGCAATTGGGATTTGAAGATACTAGAGGAACTTTGTTCTATGAAATTGCTAGAGCGACCGAACAAATCAAACCACGCTATATATTCCTTGAAAAACGTCAGAAACTTATTATCACACGACAAAGGGAAAAACATTCGAGAGAATGCTTAAAATCTTACATGACTTGGGGGTATGATGTTGAGTGGCAAGTGCTTAACAGCAAGAATTTCGGAGTACCACAAAACAGAGAACGAGTGTTCATTATCGGACATCTTAGAGGAGAACGTAGCTCAAGAGTATTTCCTATCGGAAACAACACAAAACAGATTAATGAGTTACCAAGAAAAAGAATTACTACCAATACACTTACAGCAAGATATACAGCAATTGGAAACGGATCGTATGTTATTGAAAAATAAACCGAAGAAAGTAGTATTAGTCAGAGAAGCAACAAAACAAGGATATGCGGTTGCTGATGTTGGAGATAGTATCAACTTCTCACATCCCAACTCAAAAACCCGCCGTGGTCGAGTAGGAAAGAACATCGCTAATACACTACTTACAAGCGATGAACAAGGGGTTGTATTATCAGATTACAAGATTAGAAAACTTACACCCCGTGAGTGTTGGAGATTACAAGGGTTTCCCTGATTGGGTGTTTGATAAAGCACAAGAAGTAAATAGTAATAGCCAACTGTACAAACAAGCTGGCAATAGCGTTACAGTGAATGTAATAGAAGAAATAGCAAAAAGATTAAGATAGGAGAAAGACAATGATTAAACTATTAGTATTAACAGCAGTAGGAGTAATGTGTGTGACAGCGTTAAGTTTTCTAATATTTATAATCAGGTATTATAGGGGTGATTTTAGTGATAAGAAATCTAGTTAAGTTTTATCCATCAGTGATGGAAGAGTTAGAAAAAGATATATCATTATCAGGAGATGATTATGATACTTACAAATATATTTACAACATGATGTTGAAAGATAAATACATAATGACACTTGATGATTTAAGTGAGTTGAAAAAAAGCTAGGAGACTTTGACTTAGACAAACATATATATTGTTACTTACATACAATGAGCGAGAATGTTGAGTTAGTTAAGTTTGATATGGGATACTTAGACTACTTAGAAGAACTTATATCTGAGACTAGAACTAAAGGTAGCAATAAGTTTAATGTGTTACAGGTAAGAAGACTTATAGGTAAGCGTCAAGGTAATCATATTAAGAAGATATATTTTAGAAGAATAGAATATCTTCTGGGTATGCGACTAGATAGATTCATTGATTCAGTTGTTGTAGTTGGCACTAGAATTAATGTGAGAGCAAGAGAAGAACGTAATGAAGAAATAGTTTATGCAATAGCACGAAGATTAAGTGTTAAGTATGGTTACGGTTATGCTATTAACTTTGAAAAACAAGACTATTACAATAAATAAAGAAGTCAAGTTACACTGGATTAAATCAAACGTGTATCACAGGAAAGAGTGGTTGTTTGAACTTAATGGAGACATAAATACAATGTAAAGTAATTGATAAAATTTGTTGTCGTGAACTATTTAAAAAGCGTTTAGAATATTTATATAATAATAATAAAAGCTAGGTCGATCATAATATATGTGAAAGCTTCTCCAAAATAATATTTACAAGCAGTCGTTGGTTTTTTTCCTAGCTTTCCCAACATACTTTTTAAATTAGGTGGAATGATGAATAAGAAATTTAATTATACAAGGAATGATGTTGACTATTATTTAGAAGCATATCCTAAGATAAAGAAACAACTTAATATTTATTTGAAAGATAAATTATCTGGAGATGATGAAATAAAAAAACTAATAATAGTAATTTCAATAATAGTAATGAGAATAATATAATAAATAAATTATCTGACTATGACTTTGAGAAAGATGATTATGCTATTAAGTGTGTAGATAGATTAGAACATAGCTTAGTAGATGTACGTGATAAGAAGATTCTTAAGTTTCGTTACACTTACAAGTTAACAGTTGAAGAAGTAGCAACTGAGGTATGTTATCATACAAGAACTGTAGAAAGAAGATTACAAAGTCTTAAGGATAAATTGTTTTATATTTTTAAACTCATAATAAAAAGTTGTCGGATTTGTCGGATTTGTCTATGATATAATAGTAGTATGAGATTAATATAATTGAGAGATATTAAAAATAAATAATATCTCTTTTTTTGTTGAGGTGGATATGAAGGAATGTAAACATCATAAATGTAGAACGCTAATCAGTAAGGGAACTTACTGTGATAAACATAAACAATCACAAAACAAATATTACAATGACCAACGTAAGCATGATGAGGTCATGAAGTTCTATCGAAGTAAAGAGTGGAAGGAAGCTAGACAGCAGGCATTGAAGCGTGACTGTTTCACATGCAGTATGTGTGGTGGTCTAGCTAACCTGGTACATCACAAGATAGAAGTACGAACAGATTGGAACAAGCGACTTGAGATGAGCAACCTCGAGTGTGTGTGTAGAGAGTGCCACAACAAGATTGAGCATTACAAGAAGTAGGGGTGGTTATTTCCTAGGGCATACCCCCCCGTGAAAAATCTCGGACGACCAATCTCCCTAGGAGCGGGCGCCCCTCATCTGTACGCAAAATGCATTTAATTATTTTTCAAATAAGGTAAATTTAGAAAGGTGGTGATGATTTTGGCAAGGAAAGCAGAACCAATGTCTCTCAAGGTTTTGAGTGGAAAAAGACAAGGTGTTTCAAAACAAAAATTAGAGGCTAGAAAACAAGTAGAATCCGAGTTAAAATTACCAAAAGATAAACTAAAAGTCGCCTAAGTGGTTAGGTGACTTAGCAAAGAAAGAATTTAGGTTTATAGTTGCACAAGCGGACTCAATAGACTTATTAAATAATCTTGACTTACACGTGTTAGCTATTTATTGTGACACTTACGAAAAATACGTAGACTGTAGTCAGATTATACAACGTGATGGATTAATGACAGACCAGGGTTATAACAAAGAAACAGAACGTGAACTTAGACGACATGGTAAATTAGTTGAAGCAGAACGAACTAAAGATTATGGACTTGGACAACATCCATTACTGATTAGACAAAAAGATTTATTTAACACACTCAAATCTCTACAATCTGAACTAGGATTAACACCAGTAGCAAGGGCGAAAAATTGCTATGGACAAAGCTTATTCGGAAGCTCCAGTAGATCCTGTTAAAGAGAGGTTTGCTAATTTATAATGTTAAAAGATGCAATGAAGGAGTGGGCGAGACAAGCAGTTGATGGAGAACGAATAGCTTGTGAAAAAGAGAAATGGGCGTGTTTAAGATTTATAAAAGATTTAGAAAGAGAGGGAACTGAAGAGTTTCCTTTTATTTTTGATGATGATAAAGCTATGAATTTTTTAGAATGGATGTCATTATTTAAACACACTAAAGGTAAACTAGCTGGACAAAATATAGATCCTGCTCCGATTCAGATATTTAACTGGTCTAACATTTATGGGTGGATTCATAAAGATACTGGTATAAGAAGATTTAGAAAGTTTTACTATCAAGTAGGACGTAAGAACGCTAAATCACAAGATGTAGCTTGTTGTTTATCTTATGAAATATCCGCTTTTGGAGAATCATCATCAGAAGCATATATAGGAGCAACAAAGCGAGACCAAGCAAACATTGTGTTTAAAGAAATAAAAAGCACAAATACAAGGTAGTCAAATCAGAAATAGATTTAAAATCACACGTAGCTTAATTGAACATGAGAAAAGTAACAGTTATATTATGGCTCTTTCTCGTGATTCTGGGAAAACAGCGGACGGATTTAACCCACAGGTAGGAGCAATGGACGAGTATCACGCACACCCTACAGATGAAATACTAGACGTAATAGAATCTGGACAAGGTGCGAGAAGTCAACCCTTGATAGTCATTATTACAACAGCAGGATTCAATTTAAACAATCCGTGTTACTCAACTGAATATGATTATGTTAGTAAATTATTAGATCCTAATAATCCAGTTGAAAATAACGGTTATTACGCTATGGTGTGTGAGTTAGATAAAGGTGATGATATAAAAGATGAGTCAAATTGGTTAAAAGCTAATCCAATATTAGCTAGTTATTCGGAGGGTGTAAAATTCTTACGTGAAAGATTAAAAGAAGCCCTTGATAAGCCGGAAACAATGTCTAAATTCTTAACAAAGAATATGAATATCTGGGTAAAATGCTCCAGAAAAATAAATATATGGACATGGGAAAATGGAAGCTTTGCGAAGTATCAGATGATGAACTAGAAGGTAAACCGTGCTTTGTGGGAGTTGACTTATCAAAAAGGTTAGACTTAACAGCGGTTACTTCTATATTCGTATTAGGTGATGATAAATACGCAATACGTAGTAAAGGTTTTATGCCAGAAGATATGTTGTTTCAACGTATGAATACAGACCGTGTTAACTACTCTCAATGGGTAGAGGAAGGTTGGATTGTTAAGACACCGGAGAAGTAATCGATTATGATTTTGTAATTGATTATATTGAGGAGTTGAGAAATAAATATAGCGTTCAAGAAGTTTGTTATGATCCTTACAACGCTACTCAATGGTCTCAGACAATGGAAAAGTTAGGTTATCTAATGGTTGAAATACGTCAAGGTGTACTTACGCTTAATGAACCAACAAAACATTTTTAGAGAATGTGTTTACGAAGGCAAAAATACATCATGACGGAAACAAAGCTCTCACATGGTGTATGGGTAATGCTGTAACAAAATCAGATGCTCAAGATAACATCATGTTAGACAAGAAAAAGTCTAGCGATAGGATAGATATGGCAGCGGCTGGTATTTTTGCTTTTACACGTGCAATGTACAGTGACAATATAAGCTATGATTTAAATGAAATGATAGATAAAGGAGAATTTAGTTTCTAGTGAAAACATTATTACAAATATTAATAGGATTATTATTCTTAACAAGCCTTGTGTCTTTTGTGTACGCAGGCTTTTTTTATTTTGTAAAAACAATAGGTTTCATAGTGTTAGGAGCAGTCTTAATGTTGTGTAGCTATGTTTTAGAAAGACAACTTTAGCTTTGAAAGGAGGTGAGAAAAGAGGATGATATTTAGAAATAAAAACACCGACAGGTGGAAATGAATTAAGTGATTTAAGAAATCCGTCAGACTGGTTTTTAAACATATTTAATAGCAGCAGAAATACTATTAATGAAGAGAGTGCTATTAATACATCTGAAGTGTATAGCTCAGTAAAGGTTTTATCTGATGACTTAGCAAAATACCCGTTGAACTTATTACAAGATGTTAACGGAACAGTGGAAAAAGCGAAACATCACACAGCATATCCGTTGCTTAAGGATCAACCAAATAGGAACATGACTTCTTTCGAGTGGAAACACTTAGTAATGACACAATTAAATTTGTGGGGAAATAGTTATCACTATCTAGAAATAGATAAGCGAGGACAAGTAAAAGAAATCGTACCGCTAGATCCTAGAGAAACAAAAGTATTATACAACGCAGAAACTAACACTGTAACGTACCACACAATGTATAAAGGTAAAGCAGTTGTGTTAAACGCAGAAGAACTATTACATTTTAAAAACTTGTCGATTAACGGATTAATAGGACGCTCTCCTGTACAAGTATTAAGGGAAAGTATTCAAGGTAACCAAAAAGGGCGTGAAATGGCTTCTAATTTATTCAAAAAGGGAAGGTATTCCGCTTGCAATACTTAAGTCAACACGTACACCATTAACAACCGAAAACAAAGAAACAGTTGCGGAATCATGGAAAAAAAGCACCTTGAGAACAATAACGTAGCTATATTAAACCCAGATATAGATTATCAAAGTGTTGGGATACCACAATCTGACGCACAGTTTATTGAAACAATGAAATATAACAAGGCAGAAATTGCAAGTATATTTAAAGTTCCACCGTATAAATACGGAGACTATAGCGACTTAACTCACTCTAACGCACTAACACAATCAATGGACTATGTGAAAAAAACGTTATGTTACCTTACGTTACTAATATTGAATCTGAGTTAAATTCTAAGATACTAACAGAACTAGATAAAAAAAGCGTGGATATTATTTCAAATTCAATATGGAAGCAGAATTAAGAGCGGACCAAAAATCACGAGCAGAATTTTTACGAGAAAAATGCAACATGTCGGAGTTTACACAATCAACGACATATTACGTTCAGAGGATATGTCAACGATAGATAACGAGTATGGAGAAATGCGATTCATGTCGTTAAACTATGCTCCAGTAGACACAATTAAAGAATATCAACTGTGGAAGGCAGGTGTAAAAAGTAGTGAAGAAGTGGAAGATTAAAGCCTTAAATGAAGGTAAGGCAGAAATTTTCATCTATTCTGACATTGGATATGAGTTGTGGGAAGACAAGTCAACAGCACAATTATTCGCAGAGGAATTAAAGAGTCTAGGAGAAAATACATCAATAGACTTGCATATTAACTCAAACGGAGGAGATGTGTTTGACGGTCAAGCAATCCACACGCTAATCAAGAACCATAAAGGCTTTGTAACAGCATATATTGATGGTTTAGTCGCTTCGATTGCAACAGTAATAGCAATGGGGGCGGATAAAATTGTAATGCCAAAAAATGCAATGATGATGATTCACAACGCATGGACTGGACTATATGGTAATGCAAACGACCTAAGAAAAAAATGGCGGATGATTTAGACCATATCAATGACACGATAGTAAATACTTATCTTGCAAAAGTTAAAAGATAAGACAGATGAAACTACAATCAGAGAACTAATGAACAAAGAAAGCTGGTTAAATGCAGAAGAATGTTTCAACTTAGGTCTTTGTGATGAAGTTTCAGAGCCAGTTAAAATGGCAGACGTGCTTAACTAAAGAACAAGCACACAAATTTAAAAAAATGCTCCAAAAAGAATTAATTAAAGAAAACTATGAATATCAAACGGAGCGAGCAAAAACAATATTTAGAATTTTTTTGGAGGTAATCTAGATGAATATGAATAAAAAAATTAAGAGAATTAATGCAATTAAAAAGCAGAAAAAAAGTAACTATGGCAGAAAATGCTATTAACAATAAAGAAACTGAGTTAGCAAACTCATTAATGGAAGAAATCAAAAGGATATACAGAAGAAATTAACCAAATTCAAAAACCTAATCTCATACAAAAATGATGATAAAGTTGTGGATTTAGGAGAAGAAAAAAAGAAGAAACAGGACTAGTAGCTGTTAAAAACTATATCAAATCAGGTATTGTTAATGCAGCTGGACCACTTAAAGAATCAGAAGGAGAAAACGGTGGATATTTAGTGCCTGAAGATGTAAAAACTGCAATTAACGAGTACAGACGTTCATTTGTATCATTAAAAGACCATGTGGACGTTCGTTCAGTAGTAGTTCCATCAGGTAGTGAAGTATATGAAAAAAACAAGTCAATTAACTGGACTTACTAACATTACTGAACTAGGAGAAATCCAAGAAATGAACGCAGAAGTATTCGAAAGAATCACTTACAAAGTTAAAGATTTTGGAGGAATCTTACCTGTGTCACGTTTCTTATTACAAGACTCTCCAGAGAACTTACTTGCTTACTTAGGTAAATGGTTCATGAAGAAACAAGTAGTAACAGAAAACAAAGAAATAATTGCTGTGTTAAAAACACTAACTAAAAAAAGCTATTACTAAAGTTGATGAAATCAAAGAAGCTTTTAACGTGACATTAGATCCTATCTTCTTAGACAATACTAAAGTGTTAACTAACCAAGATGGTTTTAACGTGTTAGATAGCATAAAAAGATAAAAAAACGGGAACTACTTACTACAACCAGTTTTTAAATGACCCAACAAAACGATTATTATTAGGTAAGGAAGTAATCGTATTACCAAATACTCATTTACCAAACGAAACAGCAAACAAATTCCCACTATATGTAGGAGATTTAGAAGAAGCTGTACGTGTATATGAATTAGATGAATTAGAAATTAAATCAACTGACGTTGGTGGTAAATCATTCACACGTAACTCTTATGACACTCGTTTAATCACTCGCTTTGATGTTAAAGCAATAGATAAAGAAGCTGTTGTAAAATTAGAGTTCGGAAAAAGACTTAACACTAGTAGCTGGAGCGTAAGACTATGATTGATGTTTCGGAAGTGTTGTTAAAACAATTCAAGGATAAACTGCATATCTTACATGATGATGAAGACGATAATCTAAAAAGGTTGTTGTCTTTTTCTTATTCGGTGTTGTGTGAAAAATGTGGATTCTTTGACATTGAGAACAACGAACAAGGTAAATCATTAGTGTTTGAGCGTGCAAGATATGAATACAACGACAAATTAGAATATTTTTGACATTAATTTTTTTAGGAGAAATATCAAGTTTATTAATTAGATTAGAAAAAGAAAGGAGAACTGAAACAAGTGAAGATTAGAATTTTAAGAGAGTTCGAAGATATCCACACATCTCAACTGTATTCAGTAGGAGATGAGTTTGAAGTTTCTGAAGAACGTTATGAAGAAATGCTTGAAAAATCTATCTGAATATGGTAAGGACTTCTTAGAAAAAAATTGAAGAAGCTACTATAGAAGAAGAGGTAGCAGAAGATGAGACAGTACAGGATTAACCAATCATATAATGATGGAATAGTAAAGTTTGTAGAATATGTCCACAAGAAAGACAAATTTAATACTAAGTTAGCAGAACACGAAGAAAAAAAGAAATCAGAAAGTTTTGGTTTCGTTATCTAGGTGTATCTGCTAACGAAAAAGTATCAATCATTACAAGTTGATACAGAAGTAACAACAAGAATAGCAATCAGGTTATTTACTAATATTAATGACTATTTGTTAAGTAAACTATTTGTGATAATTAATAACAAGAAATATACGATTGCTAGAATCTATCATAACCACGTTAAGAATGAAACTGAAATATCATTAACGGAGGTGGTTAAATAGTGACAACAAAAGAACTGATTTTTTTAATACTATAACTGGGTTAGAGTTAGACATACCATTATCTTATGGATTTAGTGACGGGAAGACTTCCCGAAACTAGTATATTTCCATGTGGGAACGATTGAGAAACGATCATCAAATAAAAAAATTTAAAAAAACATCATACTTACCAACTTAATTTATTCGATGTAAAACCACATGATTTAGACAATTCAGAGATATTAATGAAACTTCAAACTGCAATAGATGACACCACTCTAAACACTGGAGCATGGCATGAAATAATAGATGTAGATGAAGATACAAAAGAAACTCAATTCATGTATTATATGGAGATTTATTCATAATGGAAGTATTCGGTTTTGAACAGGCAATAGCACGTTTAGAGAAAATCGCAGGTAATACAAGTAAAGTTAACGGAGTTATAGTAAAAGAAGCAGAAGCAATAAAAAGAAGATGCAAAAAGGAATAGCGACAGGGTAAAGGTTTAGTCAAAACTGGTGCGGGAGTTGCAGGTATTGTAGCTAGTCACGGTAATATGGAAAGTCAGATTGGTTGGGCGGGTAGACCTAACCTACACTTATATTTCCATGAGACAGGTTGGCACGCTGGATTTTCACGACATAGAGGACGTTCAAAAAGTGGTAAACGCAGACGTAAGTATGGCAAAGGTCGTGTTTATAAACCACCAAATCCACACGTAAGACCCGTCGCCATGCAACATAAAAGATCCTTTTGCTAGAAACGTAAAAGAAGCATTATTAGATACTTAGGAGGAACAATAAATGACAGTAACAAAAAGAAGCAGTTAGCAAAAGCTCTATTAACAGGAGTTGGAGCTGGATATTTACAAAAAAAGTTAAAACAGAAGCAACAAGCTCTCAAGGGTTAACTTATGATGAGAAAACATACGAAGTGTTCGCTATTGATAAAGTAGCATTTAAAGGACAAATTAAAGAAAAAACAGTATATCTATCAAACATTAAAGCACGTGATATTGTAAAATTCGCTAGTGTTGAAATGACAGTTGATATCGGATTCTTCCCGGACGGATTCTTAGAAGAGATGTCAGGTATGAAAAAATTAGCTACAGGAGTATATGTACAAGGTGACTCACCTCGTTACAAACAATTCCGTTGGGCGTTCCCTGTTACAGATGAAGACGGTAAAGAAATAATTTACAACTTCCCTGTGTGTCAAATCGAAAACCCAGACTTTAACGCAGAAACTGAAACTGATGAGAAGAAAGAAAACATCACACAAGTAACTATCAAAGCTTATCCAGTAGTTGGAAGTAAAAGATAAGTCAGTATTCAGTAAAAATTGACTTACGTGAAACTGATAAATATGATAGAGAAAAACTATTATTACAAGGTTTCTACGACGCAGAAACCCTTAAACAATGTCTTAAATCGGGAACAACTGATGAGACAGTAGTTGTAGCAGGATAATTTATAAGAGCTGACATTTGTTAGCTCTTTATTTTTTGGAGGATAATGAATGAGTATATTTACAAAAAAACAGTAAAGACGTTTAAAACTGATATTTTTAGGAAATGAAATTGAATTAAAAATCGAACTTAGCTGTGTGGTTACATTTAGAAGCTGACTTTGGAATAAAAGCAGGGTGAATGGAATGACGTATATTTGAAAGAGAAAAAAATGTAGCTACAGCAAAAATTTTTTTAGTTTCAATTTTAAAAAGCAAATGGATATAAAACTACAATAGAAGAAGTACTAGAAAACGTAAATGATACTGAATTAGAGTTATTTATTTTGAAATACCAAGAAGCTATGTACGGGGATCAAAACCGCAACATTGTTAGAAATGATGGGGATAACTGATGATAGTGAAGAGGAAAGCGTATTTTAGAAAAAAACCGGTAGACGACCAAGTGAATATTTACGAACACCCAGCGAGAAAAAAACGAAGAAACAAAAAAAGCGAAAAACCGCAAGAAATAGACTGGGACGATTTATTTTTACAGGTGTCGAACTTGGTTTAACATGACTAAGAGTGAGTTTATGTATGATTACAGCTTAGAATATATTGTGTTTATGATTAACAGATATATAGAAGAGAATTTCAATCATGAAGAAACTCAACAAGAAGAAGTAAAAAGAAATGAATTTTTAGTAAATTGTTATAGGAGGTAAAAAAATTTGTCGGGATATATGGATAAAGTCGGTGTCATATTGACAGCCGAAGGAGTGGGCAGTTTTACCTCTGCGTTAAAAACAGGGTGAAAACGCCTTAAGACAATTACAAGCAGAAGCAAAAAGAAATATCGCTTCGTTAGGTAGTGGCGGTAAAGCATACGACGTGTATAAAGCTAAAATGAGTGGTTTAAGTTCACAGATGAAACAATCAGCGAGCAATATTAACTTGCTGAAATCTCGTTATGATGACTTAAAAAAATCAACCGTTCAACTACCAAAAGAGATAGACAAGTTGTCTAGCTCATTAAGACAAAAACAAGCGACTTTGAAAACAACAGGAACGTTGTTACAAAGTCAAAAAGAACATTTAAAACATTTACAAGATACTTACGGTAAGACGAGTGCAGCGGCTTTAAAATATAAAGATGTAGTAGCTAACACGTCTAAATCTTATAAAAGCAACACAACAAGAGATTAAGGGTCTTGAAACTCAAATCAAATCTCTTAACGGAACGTTTAGTAGTCAACAAAGAGAATTACAGTCTTTACCAACTAAAATAGCAAACGCAGAGACAGGGTTTTATAAACTACGTGACGCAATGCAACAAACACATACAGCGTTTAGAAATAACGGAGGTCGTTTGGCTGACGTGGCTCAACGCTTTAATGATGTGGGTGGTAGAGTCCAAGCGTTCGGACAAAAAAATGGCGAACTTTGGGGACGGCTTTTTCTAAGATAACAGGTGGGCTTACTACAGGAATGTTTCTAGCTGGTAAAGGTCGCTATAGATTTTTGAAAGTGCGTTCGCAGGTGTAGTTAAAACTGTTAACGGAACACCACAGCAATTAGACGCTATTAGACAAAGTTTTTTTAGACCTGTCAACACAGATTCCAGTAAGTGCGAATGAACTTTCACGAATTGGAGAAGTTGCAGGACAATTAGGAATTAAAGCTGAAAACATTGTTGATTTCACAAAAAAACAATAGCTGACTTAGGAGCAACTACTAACTTAGCGACTGAAGAAGGAGCAACGAGTTTAGCACAGTTTATGGCTGTTATGGGAACTAGTCAAGGTAACATTAGAAATTTAGGTAGCTCGATAGTTGAACTAGGAAATAACTTCGCTACAAATGAGAGAGCTATTGTAGAAATGGCACAACGTCTATCCGGTATGGGTAAACAAACTAACATGGCAGAAGCAGACGTACTAGGTCTTGCAGCAGACATTAAGTACTGTAGGTATCGAGGCTGAGGCTGGAGGTAGTGCAATGACACAAGTCATGAATAAAATGCAAAAAACGCTGTAGCGAGCATGGAGACGGATTACAAAAAAATTCGCAAGTCTCGCCGGTGTAAGTGCTAATGAATTTGCTAATGCATTTAGAACAAGACCTGTAGAAGCGTTACAAATGTTATTAAAAGGACTTAATGAAGTTAAAGAAAATGGCGGTAACGTCAATGATGTGTTATCTAGTCTAGGTATCACGGGAATACGTGAAGCTGACGCTATTAAACGTTTAGCAGGTGCGTTAAACGGAGAAAGCGGACTAGGTAGGGCGTTAGAGATTTCTAACAAAGGTTGGCGAGAGAATAACGCTTTAACTAAAGAGGCTGCTATCCGTTATCAAACGAGTGCTAGTAAATTGAAAATGGCAAAAAACGAGATTCAGAAAATGGCAATCGAAATGGGATCTCAATTATTACCTAAGTTGGCACAAGCTTTAACAGCCTCAAAACCATTAGTAAACTCACTAGGGAATATGATGTTGTGGTTTAGTAAATTACCAACAGCAGTACAACTAGCGACTTTAGGATTCGGACCGTTCATGTCTGTATTAGGTAGAATGACTACCGGGATTGGTAGTGGTGTGAAAGCTATCGGAAGTTTTGTTAAATGGGTTGGTAAAATGTCGACAGCTAAGTCAGTTGGAGACATGATTAAACTCTCAACTTCAATAGCAGGAGTCGGAACACAAGCGACTAAAAGCGGGAAGCATGGCAACATTACTAACTAACCCTTATGTTGCAGGAGCTGCGTTAATAGGAGCTGCATTTGTCGGTGTAGGTACAGCGATATATCGTGAAATGACAAAACACAGTAGAAACCATGAGGCAGCTATTGAGTTAACAAACGGTAAGTATAAAGAATGGTACGACGCTGTGATTAAAGGTGCTGAACAATCTGGAAACTCAATCAATCACATGGGAGACGCTGTTAAACGTAACTCAGACGCTGTGAAAAAGTGAGATTAAGAAAGTTCAAGTCGCAAACACCGAGATTATGGAAAACATAAACAAGAACTTTAAAGACGGTAAATGGTACAAACTGGAGTTTGACGGACGTTTCAGAAAACAACTAAAAGAAGCATTAAGTTTATCAGACGAGGACGTTAACCAAATTTCAAGCAGTGTGCAAGTAGCCGCTAACTTAGTAGGGAACTCGTTAGCAAGTTTAAATAGTAAGTATTTAGAAGGTAGCAGAATCACGGCTGATTACGCCCTTGCACAGATTAAGAGTGTAAGTGATGTGACTCGTCGCAACTGTTCAAAGTTTAGAACAGCGTAAAGGCACTGAGATGTCAGCGTTGGAACAAAAGAAAGCTAACAACTTAATTAATGAAGAATTATATAGTCGTGAAAAAAAGAAAACATAAGCAAACATTACGACTCTATTATTAACGAAACAAAACAAGCACAAGACACAATTAACGATATTTTTGTCAAGTCGTCGCTAGAGAAAAACAGAGTACTTACTAAATCAGAATTAGACCAACTAGAAGAAGCTTACAAAAAAAGTAGGTAAAACAGCAACCGAAGCGACTACGGAAAGTAAGGAAGCACAGCAAATTTTACAAGAAGCTTTCAACGACACAACAGTGACAGAAAAATTGGCGACACTAAAACAAATGGGAATAATTGACCAAGCTAAAGAGACTTACATTAAAGGTCTTGGAAGTGCTGAGAAGAAAGTCCAAGAAATGAATAAAGCTCTTGATGAGTGGGCGACTAAAGAAGGTGGATTCAAGACAATCGGTATTGAATACGAAGGGGGCGACATTGCTTTCAATTTCAAAAAAACGATTATGAACGTGCATTAGCTTTTACCAGATATTAAAAAAAGCTATTATGATTTCTGAGAGTCAAGGTCGCACTATTAAGATGACTATTGATGATTTGAATTTCTTAAACAGTATGGGAATACACCCTAAGAATGTTCAAATTATAGACCAAGCAAGTCAGCCGTTGGATAATGTTAACAGTAAAATAGGTCAATTCACAGATACAGATATAGCACCTAAATCAATAATGGTGCAAGATGACGCTACCCCTAATATCACACAAGCATTTAACAAACTGTTAGACTTTGCGTCACTAAATGTTCCGGACAAAAAAACATTAATGCAACTGACAACGCTAGTGCAGTAATTGACCAAGCTAAATTTAGCTTAGACGGATTCAACGCTACAGAAACACCGGTAAAATCAATCATGGCACAAGGGAATGCAACACCATTCACGGATCAAGCGACGAATAGTTTAAACACGTTTAACGCAACGGGTACGCCAACAAAATCAATCATGGCACAAGGTAACGCTACACCATTTACTAACCAAGCAACGAGCAGTTTAAATGCGTTTAACGGGACACCTACACCACCTAAATACCTGTCAGCAGTTGACGCTGCCAGTGGTACAATTTGGGGTGTAATAGGACTGTTAAATAGTATACCTCGTGAAGTCGTGAGTGTAATAAGAACTGTAAGTGTGATGTCTGGTATTCCAAGTTTTCCGGGATTCTTTGCAACAGGTGGACATATAGGAATGTTTGCACGTGGTGGTAATATCGGACAAACAGAGAACCTACAACCAAATTATACCGGTATAGTCGGAGAGGCTGGACCTGAGTTATTTAGAGTAACTAAAAACGGAGTTAATATCACACCGTTATCAACTAGTGAAAAAATAAAAGGTATAAGCGGTGCGTTGGCAGAACACGGAGCTAAAAACAATGGTAATGAAATCAACGTAACAATTAATGTGACTGGTAATAATATCAATAACAAAGAAGACATTAACGTGTTAGTTGACACGATAGAAAATAAACTAGTAAGAAAAATGAAAGAAATAAAATCAATGAGTTTCGGAGGTGGACGAAATGCCGTTACATTATAATAAACTTACTTTTAATGGGAAGTCTACCGCCGATTTCCCATTTGATATATATGTGATAGAAAATGACGGGATCAATAAAGGGAAAAGAAAAGATAAGATATTCACATCTGATTATATTACAGGTGGAATAGTTAGGACAGCTAAAAGTATACGAAACGGTGGAAAAAAATCATACAAACTGTTAATTCACGGTGTTAGTTTAGCTGAAATAAATGACGTGTTAATATGGCTTGACGGTAGCGGTAAATTAATCGCTGCTGACAACCCCAACCGTTATTACGAGGTATTAACAACCTCAGCTGTAAGGTCAAGGCTTGGCGAGGTAGATGAATATGAAATTGATGTAGTATTCACGTGTAACCCGTTCTCTTACAACATGGTAAAAGATGTTAAGACATTCACAGCAAATGGAACACTCGATAATAATACGGGCTTACCTATGTATCCAAAATTAACGGTTTATGGTAACTTCACAGAAGAAAGTACACTAACAATAGGTAAGCAAGTAATAAGAATAAAAGCTATAGTTGAGAAAAATTACAATTGAGTGTAAACAAGGTGAACAGAATGTTTACGACAAAAACGGAGGTCTTTTAAATAGTATTATGCTAGGAGATTTCTTTGAAATACCAACAGGACGTAGCGGTATTGTGTTAGGTACAGGAATTACAAAAGTAGAAATTGACTGTAGGTGGGGGGCGTTTATATAATGTTGTGGTTATATGATGAAAACGAAACAGATTTTACCTATAACGGAATTGTGTTAAATAATGCTTACGACGCTGACATTCATTGGGTGCTTAATTCAACTTACAAGCTTACATTTAAGTATCCAACAGTTGACAATGAACTTTATGCAACTATTGAAAAAGGAATGATTGTCAAAGCTGATGAGCATGATAGGAAAAATCTTTTTAGAATTAAAGACATTGATATTAATGAACACGAACAGTCAATCACAGTTACAGCATATCAAAAGACATTTGATTATAGTAAGCGACTTGTTAAAAAAACTTTTCAAAAAAATCAACTCAACTTGTCAAACTGTGCTAGATGAATGGGTTGCGAATTTTGTGTCAACAGAAAAAGACTTTAGTTGGTTTTCAGACATTAAAGAGACCAACTCATTCATCACTTTCAAAGATGAAAAAGATACATCTTTAAAATCATCATTTGACCTATTCGGAAAAGTAGCTGATACATTCAATGGTGATATAGATATGCATAACAACAGAATTAGCATACTGAAAAAATTAGGTCGTGACACAGAAGAAGTTTTAACGACAGCTAAGAATATCACATCTTTTGTCACATCTTCTAATGCTGATGATATTGTTACTAGGCTTTATGTCACGTCAACATTTAGAGTAGGTGACAAAGAAGACAAGGAAAAGTTAAAAGAAAAACATAGGTTAGAAATGCAAGCCTTGAGAGATTCACAGAAGAAGTATTCTAAAGAGAGCAACGACAAACTCAAGGCACAGCAAATGCAAGACGAGATTAATTCAAGATATGCTAGAGAAGTTTTAAAAAACAACAGGACTGTTAAACGTAGTGGTCAGACATTTAAGACTTACGCACAAATAGAAGCTGAGGTCAGAGCGAAATATCAAGAGCGAGAGTTAAAAGCTAACCAACGTAAAGTGGCAAGTCAACAAGTCAGCTGACAAGAGAAAAAGCTGAAATCGAGGCGTTAAAAAGCTAAACAGAAAGAAGAGACAGTCGACTAGACGAAGAAGTAACAATCAATCTTATTGTGGAAAGTCCATTGATTAATGACTATCCATTCATTAACGAAATGTCTGTAAGTAATAACGACCTAAGAACTGCTGAAGAGCTTGAAGAATGGGCGATTGAACATTTCACAAAAGATAATATTGATAAACCTAAGAACTCTATTAAAGTAACTTATGAACAACTTTCTGAGAATATCAATCGTGGAGACACAGTTATTCTTAAATATACTAAGTATGATATAGACGAAAGAATACGAATTGTTGAGACACATTATGATCCTATCGCTAAACGTTGGATTGAATTTATTCTAGGAGAAAAGGAAAGTAATCTAGGTCGTGAAGTTTCTCAAAGCTCTCACAATGCTGAGAGTAAGGCAAATGCTTACACTGACTGGGTGTCGTTAGAGTTTGAGAAGAAAGTTAAAGAGCAGTCTGAGAACTTTGAAAAAAATATTCTCTGATAAAGAAGACGAGTTGAAAAAAAGAAAATCGAAGACGGTATCGAAAACAACACGAGCTGAGTCTGAAGTATTTAAATCTGAAATTAACGATAAGGTACAAAAGGCAATATCTGAAATAGAAGGTGTAGACAAAGAGCTTTTAAATAAGTTGAAAGACAAGATAGCTGAAACTAATCGTATTGCTGAGGCGACTGTAAAAATGGTCGGAACAGATGACTCTATAACTTACGGTAAGAATAGATTAGACGGAGACACAACTCGAGACTTGAAAGCTGGAACACACTTTGTAGAGCTAACTCACAACGGAGACGGATTCGAAGTAGGTCAGAAATATACGATAAGCTGGGAAGCTGTGTGTACTGTTGATGATTTCTACGACATAGTAGTTAAATTAAGTAGACCTGTTAACCATTATGTGAAAGTAAATTTAATAGACCCTACAGGGTTTTACGACACAATGTCGGTCGAATATGACGCAGATGAAACGACAAAACCATTATTACACGTTTATGACGCACATTATTTATTCAATGTTGAAAGTCCTCTGTTTAAGAAACAAGATAAAGAACTGAGTGTTAGAAGTGCTTCAACATATATCGTACCTATGGAGTTTAAAGAGTTTGGCGACGTACTCGACACTAATATTGATATAATCGGTAAGTGGAGCGAAGATACAATGTATGTATTTGATGGAGGTAATTAGATGACAGAAATAATACCGGTAAGAGTCCAACATAAAAGAATGGATCTCACAGACTGGAACAACAGCGAAATAATCTTGTTAAATGGTGAGATTGGTATTGAGTCGGACACGGGAAAAGCAAAAGTAGGAAACGGAACTGACTTATATAAAAATCTACCATATATAGCAGGAGCAAGAGGAGAAAAGGGAGATAGAGGCGAGCAAGGAATACCGGGTGTACAAGGTATTCAAGGAGTACAAGGCGTGCCGGGTGTTAACGGAAAAGACGCAGTACTAGGGAATTACAATTTAATTGTCGATTCCACTTTTAAAAATAAACAACTTAAGACGTACTGGAACCCCAGAGACAGAAATTATACAAGACGATTATAACGGTCACAATTCATTAAGAATTAAAAAAAGCGGTGCTAATACTTACACTTGGGCGGGTGTGCAAATTGACACTAACGTTAGTACGTTGAAACAAGGCGATAAACTAGTGTTAAGACTACCCATATATGTATATGATGATGTAGAAGTAGACCACGGCGTTTATTTTTGCGATAAAAAAACACTCAACTAATAAGAGTGTGAAAGTTATTGACTTTTTCTAATTTAGAAAAATAAATGGGTGATTCATGAAGAAATTATAACGATAGAAGAAAACATTGAGTTTACTGATGAAACACATTGGTTCTACGTATATCTAGTGAAAAAAACGGACATATTAAAATCTCAGAGCCGTATATATCATTTGGAGATACAAAAAGTTAGTAAGTGGCAACCGAGTGTAGAAGATTTAAAAAAAGTGACACATTGTTAAACACTCAGAATAATCAACCGTTGAAATATTGGGTAGGAACTCAAGAACAGTACGACGCTATCTCTGTTAAAGACGAAAACACAATATACGATATAGTTAAGTAGGTGATGTTGTGAAAAGAGTAAAATTAATGATTGGTAACAGAGAGATTTCACGTAGGTATTTAGGTAATAATCTATTGTGGAACAACGAAAAAGTAAAACTAGTAAAAAAATACTAGAAGGGTGTTATGTAGAATTTTCAACACCTTACATTTCAATAGTACCTAATGACGTGAGATTTACTGAAGTTGACAAGATTAAAAAAGTATATTTCAACGACGTTGAAGCTATAGGGTTAAAGAATGTGGAGTTTATAGACTACAGATACAGAGTAAATTTTGTAAACCAATCTGACAAAGAAAACTTACTAGATAAATTAGGTTGGGTATTCTCATCAAGTGAGCCTGGTGTAACTGTAAGATTTGAGGGGGAGTAGGTGATTAAATGGATATAGAAGTTAATGAAGGCAAGCAAGAAGCAATAGTCAGAAACGGTAAATATGAATATACATTCACACCTACTAAAACCAGATGAAAAAGTTAAAATCTATCACATGGGGTGTAAGGGAACGACACGACTCTCTAAGATACAACTTGAAAAAGGAGACGACGTAACAGCGTTTGAAAAACCCTACGAGAAAGTTAACGAATTAAGCGGTGTGTTTAAGCAAATCAGAGACCTTGACGTTCAGTTGAGAGACTCTAATAGTGAACTATGGGGTAAAATCAAACTTAACCATAAAGGGTTAATTACAGAGTTTCAGAATAACGAACTTAGAACAATATTAGCAGCAACAGCAGAAGGATTCAACTCAACTGTAACAGCGTTAGAAGATAAAGTACTTAAGAAATCTGATATTAGTATAAGTCCTAATGGTGTTAGGATTGGTAGCGAGAAAGTAATTGACGGAAACACAGTATCAAGTCTGTTATTGACTCAACCAGAAAGTATTACAGCTATTTCTAAACTATTCCGTGTGACTGGAGATATGATTGTCAACGGAACAATAGAAGGTAAACATATGAAAGTTGGGAGTATCACAACACCTCTTATTGATGCAAAAGCAGTTAAAGCTAAAAACATAGATATAGATGACGCTTTGATTAGAGAGTTAGTTTCTAACAAGGCGTTTATTAGAGAGTTGTGGGCAACTGACGGATTTATACAGAATCTACAGACAGTTAAAATACGTAGTACTCAGATTGATACAGACACACTAGACGGAGTAGTAATCACAGGACATTCTCAAATTAGAGTAGGTCAAAACGGATATTTCGAACCGTTCGGAACTGGGGTACGTTTTGTATTACCTCATGAGAACAGACCAAATTCAAGTGGTGTAGGTGTACAATTCAACGCAACACATAATGCACTAGGTAAAGGATTGTCGGTGTTTAACATAACGGACATACAAAACCCTAACGCAGCTAAACCGATATACGACGAGGTATTAATGACTGTACACGGTCAAATTCATATGGGATTCCCATTCTTTGATAACAAGATTAGAAAGTTCAGTAACCTTATAGGTTCTGTGGTTGTATCTAATATTAGCAACAACAATCCTATTCATCCGTGGGGGTGGAGAGCTGGAAGCAGTGGAAGTCCTACCTATTCAAAAATCTCGTGGTTGTCATGGTTATGGGGTGTTGAAGGTGGTTCAAGAATAGTATTTGGTTATCCTTATGAGAATAACGTAAACTATTTTGGTATTAGAATAGGAGAATCTTACTCAGACCGAAAACTAAAAGAGAACATCAAACCTACGACTAATAGAGCGTTAGATTTAGTTGAGAAACTACAGTTTAAACAGTTTGACTGGAAGAAAGATTATAAAGAAACAGGTAGTCAGAAACCAGTTAAAGTAGGACTAATTGCACAAGATGTACAAAAGCTAGATGACGCACTAGTAACTAAAAGTCCTGACATACTAGAGTTAGAACATTTTAGATTATCAATGTACGCTTTGAAATCAATTCAAGAACTATCTGAAGAGATTAAGATTTTTAAAAGAAAGATTAGAGGTATTAGAACATGGAAAATAAAGTACAACCAATTCACTATTTAGCACAAGAATTAATGGAAAAAACATTGGAGCTTGCAAATTATAAAGTAGCTTATGATGAGCTAAGAAAAGAAAATGAAGAGCTTAAAAAAGAACTGGAAAAAAAGAAAGGATCTAATAAATAATGGCATTAGAAATTTTAACAAGGACAGCACAACCAGAAGCTGGTGGATATAAAAAGTGTGTATATTCAGTTCACGTTAAATAAAAAGCTCTGTATATTTAAATGGGGGTGTAGATTTACCTGGTAAATTTGCTACAGCTAGTGATAGTGAAATTCTTGAAGAAGTAAGAAAACAACTAGCACAACAAATGTTTACAGGAGAAAGTACACCAGCATTAGTAACTGAATATGCAAATCTTAAAGAAGAAGTAAGTGTATTAGCAAATAATAAAGAAGAACCAACCGACAGAGTTAAAGCATTACGTAAGTTAGTAGCGAAAGTTAACAAAGGTAATGACAAGTTAATAATGACATTACTATTAAATGTGTTGGATGCAAAAGTTATTAATGATAACAAAGATACTATAATCAATGCATTTGATAACTATGAAATAGGTATTGAATACTCAACTGGAGACAAGATTAAATACGAAGGTAAGTTATACGAAGTATTAGAAGACCACACATCAGTTGAAGTATGGAAGCCAAATGCAGAAGGCACTAAATATAAAGAGATAGTGTTAACAAGGGAAGAAACAAATGTAAAAGATGATATAGAAGATGAAAAGAACAGATATGTAACAAAAGGACAGCTTGATGAAGCTATGGGAAGTGTTATTAACACAATCTTATCAATGTTTGAAGAAGAGGAGAAAGAAAATGAACATACTGAAGAACATAATGGAAACTTACCACACAACGAAGGGAGTACTGAAAGTCATGAGACCGAGTAGACTAAGATTTAAAAAAAGATGATTATTTAGTTCAATTATATGTTAGACAAATTATTACAAAAAGTAAAAACAATTAATGATGTACCAAATATTGGTAACTTAAGGGTAGTAGTTCAAGGAGAAGTCGACAGAATAGAAAAAAAGAATACGAAGAAAGACACAGAGAAAACTAAAATCTCTGTTAAGAGGATTTAGAATGAGTGACGGATTAATATTAGGATTAAGCACTGGAGTTGCGATGCCACTGTTAACATTAATTGTTAAGTGGTATAACGAAAAAGGATGAAAAGAGCCTTAAGGAAATAAACTCAACGCTTAATGAAATTAAAGATCTTACACGTAAGACCGCAGACGGTACAAAAAAACTATAAGTCGCTACAGACTACTAAAAAGACATGAGTAGAATTATTAATCGTGGATATATCAGTACTAAGGAATTAGAAGAGATAACTATTCTATATCATTCCTATAGAGAACTAGGAGGAAATAGTACTGTATCTGAGATTTATTCTATGATTAAGAATTTACCTATCAAGAACGGAGTGACAGATTTTTATGATAGATAAAAAAATACAACTAACATTCAACAATACAGTAAATAAAAAGAGTTAAAGTTCGTACTAACTGCGAGCTTTACTCTCATGATAAAAATAATAATGAGTTTGAATTAACAATAAATAATCACACCTTAACTAACGAAGAAGCAATAATACTATTCAAGTTTGTTAAGAGTGTGAAATATTGGGAAACTCAAGGGAAAAATTGAAGATAACAAGATAAAATTTAAGTTTGATACTAGCTTAATAACGGATAACGAAAAGAGTAAACTGTTACATCATTCTGAAAAACGAAGAGAAAGAAAGTGATGTGTACAGTTTTTCTTTTGATGTTAAGATGTCTGAATATGATTTAAAAGACAACCTACCTATTAAAGAGCGATACTTTGCTAATAGTGTAGTAGTTGATAAGTTGGACGTACTTACAAAAAGAAGTACTAGCAGAGGAGCTAGAAAAAGCTAAAAAAATACATTTGCTTTTAAAAACTGACTTATCAGAGTATGTAAGAACTAGCGATATTTCAGACGTTGTAAGAACAGCAACGTTGAATGACTATCAACTAAAAAAAGCGAGATGCCAAATGTAGTAGAGGTAGTTAACAACACGATTGACAGCAAAGGTTTTTTTAACAGCGCATCAAAGTTTAGTTGATTATGCGAAAAAAATCAGAACTACCTATTGACTACGTTTCAAACAGCAAATTAGAAGAACTTAAAAACACAGCTTACAATAGATACTAGTGTGTTTGCGACAAAACAGGAGTTACAAGAAGTTAGCAACCGTCAACCAGTTGTTGATACTTCAAACCTTGCGACCAAAGAGGAGTTAAATCAATTACGTGGTAGTCAACCAAATGTTGACAACCTAGTAACGAAAGATGAATTGAATGGTAAAGGTTATTTAACCGAACACCAATCACTAACACATATCACAGATAGACTTAAAACTCTTGAGGATAGACCTACTGAAAGTGGGAATGTTGATACTAGTGATTTAGTTACGAAACAGGAGTTGAGGACAGAATCACTTAGAATTGGTCAGCTTGAATTTAATGCTAAATCAACTATTACTAAATTTGAAACACCGTTTAAAACAACAGGTTTGACGAGGGTTGAAGATTATTTGAATAACACACGTGAACACTCAAGACCTGAAAATTATGGGAGATTATATAGTGATAACCTTGACAATCATTTAGTCGTTAGCGGTAGTCAAAAAACGGTAAAATATGAAACGTTGATGTACACTTTAGCAAGTTCAATACCAGACTATTACGAGCCAGACTTTGAATTTTCAGAGGGCGATAACCTTAAATTCATAACAACTCAATCAATTCATAATTACATCAGCAAAGACGCTTTACGAGATATTGTTAAAGAGATTATGAAAGAGAAATAGAAAGGAGGTGAATTAATATGATAAATTGGAAAGTACGTTTTAAGAACAAACGCTTTGTATTAGCGTTCATAGCAGCTTTATTGTTACTTATTAAACAAGTTGCAATGTTGCTAGGATATAACTTAAATACTGAAATGTTCAACACAAATATTAATGGGATTGTTGATACAGTATTTCTTATGTTAGGTCTACTAGGAATAGTCAACGACCCAACAACAAAAGGTTTTTTTCTGATAGCGAACAAGCCTTGACATACGACAAGCCAAAACAAGACTAGTAATAGTCTTTTTTTATTTTATTCAAAATACAGGAGGAAAAAAAGAATAATGGTTAGAACAACAGATTTATTAAACGAAGCAAGACGTATAGCAAATTTAGGAATAGGTGTTGACCAAGACGGAGCATATGGTACTCAATGTGTAGACTTACCTAATTATTTAAGCTCTTATTTCTTCGGAAAAAAACATTATGGGGGAATGCAATAGACTTGCTTAACAGTGCAGCAGCATTAGGATATAAAGTTGAATACAACATTGTAGGAGATCTTAACAGTAGACCAAAAGCTGGAGCGGTATTTGTAATGGACACTACATATACAGCAGGACATTCATATGGACATACAGGACTTGTAATTGAAGATTCAGACGGTTATTCAATGAAAACTATTGAACAAAATGTTGATGGCAACTGGGATAGCTTATATGTTGGTGGACCTGCAAGATATGTATCAAGAGATTTTGAAGGTATTGTAGGATGGTTCTATTACCCTGTAGACGATACCCCAGCTAGCAACCCAGTTACTACAGACGTACAGTCTCTAGATAGACCAAGAGTATTTACTGTTAAAGTATCAAATTTAAATGTTCGTTCAGCTCCATCATTAGATGCTGAAGTTGTAGCAAGTTATGATGAAAATGAAGAGTTTAATTATACTGAATATTGTTATGCTAATGGTTATGAGTGGATATCTTATGTATCTCACAGTGGAGAACGTAGATATGTAGCAAGCATGGAATTAGCTTCAGGTACAGACTATGGTACATGGAGATACTTGTAATTAAATATAATTAGTGATAAAATATATATAGATAAATATTTTTTTATAATTTATTCTCTAAAGCCTACCTTAATTGGTGGGCTTCTTTTTTTATTTCTTTGTTTTTGAAGTATTTAATTATAACTAGGAAATATGATATAATATATGTGTTAAGCTTTAACAAACTTTTTCATATTAACTCCCTTATTTGTTATTACCTACCAATTAATTTTGGTAGGTCTTTTTTTATGTCTATTGAGATAGAAATATTTTTAAAATTTCCGTTAAAAAAAGTTTAAAAATATCTATTGACATACACGCTCGAGCGTGATAAAAATATAATTGTAAAAGATAAGAAGAGAGGTTAATGAACATGAAAACTCCAATGAATGAAAAAAAGAATTAATCAAATTGTTTATAGAAAAAAATTCAAGCGAACTTAATAAGTAAATCACCTTATTCAAAAAGCTATTATATCTGTGCAAATGAAAAAGATTTAAGTGAGATTACATGGGGTGGTAAACCTGATGGGAGTTTAAGAATATCTAATCATTGGAATTTCAAAACTTTCGTTGGAGATAGAACACATTGTAAAAATTTCTAATACTGCTGAAGACAAAAATAGAAAAAAATCTATTAGCTAAATGGAATAGTGAAACTGAAGAATATGAATTACTTTTTGAACTTTCAGAAGAAACAATGAAAGATATTAACGATTTATATAATTTCGATTTCATTGTTACATTAATAAAAAAACAATGAAAAAAATTCATATCACAACATAGAAAAAAACATTTAAAAGTCGCAAATGATGAAGTATTCACTTTAAATAATGGAATATTTGTTTTTAAATTATCAAAAAGAACTTAACAGTATATCAAAAAAATACTAAGAAAATTAGAAAAAGAAAAAAACAAAAAAAGAGTTACTACTAAAAAAATTTCAAAAAAACTAAAAAAATGAAACAAGAATTTTTTTAGCTATATTATCTTTAAAAAGAAATAAGAGTTTATGAAAAAGGTAGTAGAAACGTAAAAATGACAAAAAGTATTTAGATCGTTTGAAAAAAATATAAAATCTTATTAGAAAAAAATATAAAAAAAGAAAATGATGCTCCTAGAGGTGGTTTAATTGGAGAAAAAAATCATTTTTCAACAGCAGAGAGAATCAAGCATTAATTAAAAAAATATTAGGAGAATAAAAATGTGGAAAAACAATTCAATTTAACAAACAAAACATAGAATATGATACAGGGGCGGCAGTTTTAATCAAACTGCCAAACCGTTCTAATTACAAGGGATATAAGTTTTGGCATCCAGCAAAACTAGTAAGAGAAATGAGAAAAGGCAACGGATATTTTTCTAACATTAAGCTACACAGATGACTTTGTGTTTAAAGTTTTTAAAACTGATAAAAGAGGTAGAAAGCTAGATGAAATAGAATTTAGCGGAGATGGATTAGCTGGAGAGTTTGGACAACTTACTGAATCTGATGACACTAGTTATTTAGAAATAACAGAGCCTGTTAAGGTTGATAGGAAAGTAGAAATAATTAAGGAGCTAGAAAGATAATGTTAACCGAAACTCAACAATGGGCATTTGATAAATTTAAAAGATTAAAAAGTAGGTGCTTTGTTTATGAAACAAGGCACTGGGAAAACAAGAGTAGCAATAGAATTAATAAAAACTACTGATAGCGACTTAGTATTATTCTTTACGCCATGCTCAACTAAAGATAATTTACAACAAGAGCTTATTAAATGGCAATTTAACAGACAGTATATCATAACTGGATATGAAACCTTATCAAGTAGTGATAAAACGTATATAGAGCTTTTTAAATGCTATTGAAGGTAAGAAAGTATTTATTGTAGCAGATGAAAGTATATTTATCAAAAATGATGATACAAAAACGCTATAAAAGATTAATGAGTATCGCTCAAGAAAGCGAGTATAGACTAATATTAAATGGTACACCGCTAACTAAAAAAATGAATGGGATATTTACAATCAGATGAATTTCTTGAGCTATAAAATAATCAATATGAGTAAGCAAGAATTTCTAAATGTATTCTTTAAGAAAATATCATATAAGAAAGCTGGACAACGTCCTAGAGAATTTTACAAACTGTCTGATGTTAATATAGAGTTTCTACATCATTTAATAGCTCCATATATATATGAATGTGATTTTTAACTTTGATAAGGATGAAACAACACAGTATATAAGAATAATTGCTAGTAATGATAATAGAGAAGATTACAACGTAAAAAAACAAACTCTTCTTAATTCTCTAGGAAAGGGAGAAAGTATAATAGAGCAATTTCAAAAATCTAGCGTTTTTCTTGTTTTTAATGATAAAAAAAGACACGAAGAAATAGCAGGTTATATTAAAAAAATCAAGGTCAAATAATAGTCTTTTGTACCTTTATAGAAGAAGCAGAGAATATAGCTAATGAATTGAACTGTTATTTAATTACAGGAGCTACACCATTAAAAAGAGCGTGCTGTTATTCTTGATAAGTTTAAAAAAATGATAATAAGGCATTAGTGATGACATTAGGAACTGGAGCTTATGGACTTAATCTACAATTTTGTAATAAGGTAGCTTTTTGCTAGTATCACTTTTGATTATTCAAAAAAACAGAACAAGCTATAAGTAGGATAAAAAGAATAGGACAAGAGAATGATATTGAATATATATATTTTTACATCAGACTTAGGTATATTTAATATGATCTTAGAAAATAATGAGAAGAAAAAGAGATCTTAAAAGAATTGTTGATAGATAAGATAGAACAAGGAGGGAGCTATTTTGAAGAAGTATTGTAATTTAAATGTATATGAAGCGAGACAAGAAAGAGTTAAATATATATTTGATGAGTTTGAAAATATATATGTTTCTTTCTCTGGTGGAAAAAGATAGTGGGGTTTGTATGCATTTAATGTGCGAAGAAGCACAACGAAGAAATAGAAAAAAATAGGTGTGTTATTTATCGATATAGAAGCACATTATCAAATGACTATTGATTATGCAAAAAGTATGATAGATAAATATAAAGATGTAATTATACCTTACTGGGTATGTTTACCTATGGAAACTGACAACAGCTTATCTTATGATGAGATGACGTGGAGTTGGTGGGAAACTGAAAAAAAGATATATGGGTAAGAGAAATGCCAACAATGGATTATGTTATAAATGTAGACAATAACACTATTGATTATTACAAGTATAAAAATGACATTTTGAAGATTTTGTAGCAAAGTTTGGAAATTGGTATGGAAAGGGAGAAAAAAACAGCTTGTATAATTGGTATCAGAACACAAGAGAGTTTAAATAGATGGCGTGCTTTTAACTAATCAAAAATAAAACTAGGTATAAAGACATAATGTACTCTACAAAAGTAGATAAGAATGTATTTAATTTCTATCCTGTGTATGATTGGACAACAGAGGATATATGGGTTTATTATGGCAAAAACTGGTAATGAGTATAATAAATTCTATGACTTAATGTATAAAGCGGGTGTATCAATTCATAGTATGAGAATTGATGAACCTTTTTGGAGATACAGCAAAAAGCAGGACTAAATATGTTTAAAAATCATAGAACCTAAAACATGGGTTAAAATTGTAGGTAGGGTAGCTGGTGCAAATTTTGGTAATATATATGCTCATTCATCAATCAATACAGCAAATTATAAATTGCCAAAAGGTCATACATGGGAAAGTTTCACACACTTTCTATTAGATACTTTACCAGAAACGGCAAGTAATCACTATAGAGAAAAAGTTTGATAAGTTTATAAAATGGTGGACTGAAAAAAAGGTTCAGGAATGAGAAAAGAAGATATAGATATATTAAATATTAATTATAAAGATGCAGTATTTCAAACAGGAGAAATTAGTAATAGAGGTAATAAAGATAAAGAAATAGTCAGATTTAATCGTGTAGTAGACACAATACCAGAACTAGACAGTAAGCAAGATGTTTTTAACGTGGAAAAGAATGGCAATGTGTATTATTAAAAAAATGATTACTTCTGTAAAAGTTTATCTTTTGGAATAAGCAAAGAGCGACTTAAAAAGAAGAAAGGAGACAATGAAGAAATATGAAACAATTTTGTAGTCCAGTATATAATATTAAGGCAATACCTATTGAAAAAATACAAGCTAACAGCTACAATCCAAACCATGTAGCACCACCAGAAATGAAACTATTATACAAGTCTATATTAGAAGATGGTTACACAATGCCTATTGTTTGTTACTATTTAGAAGATGAAGATAAATATGAGATAGTAGATGGATTTCATAGATATACTGTTATGAAAAAAAGCATAAAGATATATTTGAAAGAGAAAATGGTCGCTTACCTGTATCTATTATCGATAAACCTATAAGCGATAGAATGGCATCAACAATCAGGCACAATAGAGCGAGAGGTAGTCATGATGTAGAACTTATGACAAATATCGTTTCCGAATTAGTAGAGAGTGGTTGCTCTGATACGTGGATAATGCGACATATCGGAATGGATGCAGATGAACTGTTAAGGTTAAAACAATTAAGCGGATTAGCTTCATTATTTAAAGATAAATCTTTTTCAAAATCATGGGTTGTTGATTCTGATTAATTCTGATATAATGATAAAAAAAATATTTAGGAGCGATAACATGGGTAAATTATCAGAAGCAAAATTAAGAGGTAATAAAAAAAGTGGGATGACAACAATAGAGAAAGAAAGAGATATATTAACAAGAGATCCACAGCTAGAAATTTCATAAAAACTATGGAACGTGAGGATATTCCTGAGTTCGAAGAATTATTAAAAAGAAAGAAAAGCTAGAAATGATTAGTCATTGGAGGTAGAAATAAAACTACCTCTTTTTTTATTTTTGTAAATTTATGTTAAAAATAAGCCAGAGGTGGAAGAGATGAAAAGATATTATTTAAACAGTTTTAACAATTTAAGAATGGAAAATTTTCTATTAAGAAATAACGATATACAAAAAAAGATAATCAAGGGATCTACACAGAAGATGTTGAAGATTTCAAAGATTTTTCAAGAACAATTTGATAGCTTAGAATATTTTTAAGACTATCCAAAAAAATTCATAGATGTTTTTTTGACTTAGAGTATATGATTTCTAAAGACAACTTTACTTACTATGTAAGAGTAATAGAAGATGATGCAAACAATGTATTTTTCTTTAATATATGAAAGTCAAGATGGCACAGAAGATGTGAATATATCTGATGTGGTAGAAATAAGAAGAGGAGATATTCTCTGTGATTAATTTTTAAAAATTTAAGTGAGCAAAAAAATGGACTTAAGTTAAATTTATATGATGTTATATGAGAATACAAACAATGAAAAAAACACTATTAAATCAATCATTTAACGTTACATAACATTATATAAAATGTTAGTAATATAATAAAAAGGGTTTATGGAATAGGATTTTTTAAAGAGAAAGAGATGGTTCATTAACCATCTCTTTTTAATATTTATAAAAATTTGACAGTAATAAAAAAAACCAATATCGAATTGATACTGGTAAAAATAAATTATTTTTTTGTTTTAAGATTTTTCTTTCCAATCTTGAAGACCATTTTTTTAACATGTAAATGTTAGTATAACCATTTTTTTCTTAAGAGTTAAATGCCGCTCTAGGAGCTAATGTTCCGTTTTTATCGCAAAGATAAATTGGTTGGTCTTTTCTTAATGAAGAGTAAAGGAAGTTAAATTGAGAACTAGGCATATTTCTAGCTCCATTAATATGTGCATATTTGAAATCTTCTTTTTCTCTAACATCGATTAATTGAACTTTTCTAAGATTTTTTTCTAAATTCTTCATATGGCAGTTTAGTAACGGCATTTTTTTAATTCTGAAATAATTAAATAATCCAACTGCCCCAAAAATAGCTAGTATTATTAAACTTGATACTAAAAATGATGACATGGTATACTCCTTTGCTAATATTGTTTATAATAACAGAATTATACCATAATTTGTAATTTTATTCAATATTGATTATAATATGATAGAAGAAATCTTTACTTATAACATTTACATAATAATATAATAAGAAAGTTGAGAAAAAAAATGATAACATCAGTAACTAATAAAAAAATAAAAAGAGATTCATAAATTAAAAGAGAATAGAAATATAAAAAAATACCAAAAAGTATTTAATAGAAGGAGTACATCTTGTAGAAGAAGCATTAAAAGTCAGATTTAGTAGAAGAGATAGTAGTATCAGAGAATTTTACTAACTCAAAAGTATTTGACAACTTCTATGGTGAAGTAACTATAGTATCAGAAAATGTCTTTAAATCACTTACTGATACAGTAACTACACAAGGAGTAGTAGCGGTATGTAAAATAAAAAAATAAACAACTAGATATATCTAAATACAGTAGAGTTCTAATATTAGATCAAGTACAAGATCCTGGTAATTTAGGGACAATAATTAGGACTGCAGATGCATTTTCTTTTTGATTGTATTATACTAGGTAAAGGTACAACTAGTATTTATGGACAAAAAGTTATACGCAGTACGCAAGGAAGTAACTTCCATATAGACTGCTTTGATAATGTAGATATATTGAGATGTTATTCCAAAAATGGAAGACTTCGACTTTATATGCTACTTCGTTAAAAGGTGATAAATATTTAGAACAAATAGATAATGTAGGGGATAAAGTAGCTGTTATTTTTTTGGTAATGAAGGTTCTGGAGTATCAGAAGAAATACTTGATAAAGTAAATAATTTACTCAAAATAAATATGACAGGTAAAGCAGAAAGTTTAAATGTGGCAGTGGCAGTAGGTATAGTAATGCATTATATTGCAACTAAATGCGAATAAAAAAATTTACTAATTTCTCTAAGTATGTTATCATTGTAGTTGTGAGAAAAAAATATTAAGAGAGGTGAAGAATAATGATTAAAAACAATAGCAGTAGATAAAAGAGGAGATATTCTAACTGATGTAAGTCTGCAAAGGCTTAAAAGATCAGGATATAGCATGGTTTTGGGTCGACTTTGACCAACCAACACGAAGCGAAATTAACCTATTATCAACATTCTTCAAGTTTCACGAACTTTTAATTGAAGACTGTTTAACACTTTTTACAAAGACCTAAAATAGAAATTTCTAGACAACAAATATTCTTAGTGTCACATGTGCTAAAAAATCTTGATGATGACTACGAAACTATTAATATGTTTGTTGGAAAAAATTATATTGTAACATTCCACCTCTCTCACATAAGATATGTTAACAAAATTGTCCCAAAAATTTTACAACGTGGATCACAATATTCACCCCTTCACGTTATGCATATGCTAGTTTCAGAAATAGTAGAAGGATATATTCCAATCATTTCTAAAATCGAAAATCGTCTTGATGAGATTGAAGAATCTGACTTCTATAAATCAGGAAGTAATATTATGGATGAGGGTTTTTCGAGCTAAGAGGAGATCTATTAAAATTAAGACGTGGACTACGTCCAATGCGAGAAGTAATACATAGATTTTTAGTTTCAAGACGTGTAGAAATGACTGATAACGATAGAAAATATTTCCATGATATTTATGATGACTTAGTTCAACAGACTGAGGTTATTGAAGCTAATAGAGAATTAGCCAGTGATATCAGGGAGAACTTTATGACTTATAACTCGTTAAAATCTAATAATATTATGATGACCCTAACGGTTATATCTACTATTTTCCTTCCATTAACCTTCATAGTTGGACTATATGGAATGAACTTTAAAAATATGCCTGAATTAGAATGGCAATACGGATATTTCTTAATCTGTGCAATAATGCTTCTAATTGCAATAGGTATGTTGTGGGTATTTAAGAAAAAAAGGATGGTTGGATATGTTTAAATAACATATTGACCAAAAAGGAAGATATATGAATATATTCAAACTAACAGTACTATTTATAATGATACTTCTTTCTAACTTTGCTTTATTAAAAGTTGATTTTTGGAAAAATTTTTCATAGTACAAAAAGAAATAAAGATTTTTTTGTAAGCATACTGTCTCTAGCTTTGGGATATGTTAGCTATATGACAATTATAACTATCTACGAATTGTCACTAAATCTATTTAAGTAAAAAGTAGAGAGGAGTACATATGTCAGAAAAAAATAAAAAAAGAATTAGAAAAGAATAAAAAAAGCTTAAGGAATTAGAAGATTCAAGAGAAGATAAGTTTCTAGAATTTATAGGTGGGAAGTTAATTTTTATATATATTAACTATAGTTATTTTTATTAGGTATCGCTATATATTTATATACTGAGATATCATATATATTTACACCAATTAATGCAATAGTTTCTAGTATTATTGCACCTGTTATCCTAGCTTATGTATTTTTACTATATATTAAATCCATTAGTTAATTTATTTTTCGAAAAAAACTACCTAGATTTGCTAGTAGCTTACTTGCTATGCTAGTAGGATTTGTTGTTATACTAGTAGTTATTATAGGTATGGTACCTATTATTGTAGAACAAACACAAACATTGATCATTTCAATACCTAAATATATAGAGATGGTTAGAGATTATTTAGATGCATATTCAGATAATGCATATATGCAAGTAGTTATAGAGTATATAAATAACAACTTAAATACTTCAAAAAAATGAGTTCTGAAGCTGTAACTATTGCAACATCAGTTGCGCAGGGAGTTGCTTCATCATTATCAGCTACAGCTACTATATTAATGACAATGCCTTTTTGTATTATTCTTCTTACTAAAAAGATGCATCTAATTTTTAATGAATATTTAGTTAGTTTATTACCAAAAAAATTAAAAAAACCAGTTGCTGATACTATTGACCAAATAGATAATAAAGTCGGGTCTTATATTCAAGGGCAAATGCTAGTATCACTTTGTATAGGAGTAATGTTATATATTGGTTATACTATCATAGGGCTACACTACGGTTTCTCATTAGCAACGATTGCGAGCATTCTTAAGTATAGTGCCTTATATAGGGCCAATTATAGCTATAACACCGGCAATGTTAGTTGCTGCATCAACAAGTTGGGTAATGGTTGTAAAAATGCTTGTAGTTTGGGGGATAGTTCAATTCCTAGAGGCAAATATTATTTCTCCAAATATTATGGGTAAAAAGCATGGATATGCACCCACTTACAGTTATTTTTTTGTAATTTTTAATTGGTGTTAATATTGCAGGAGTGATTGGAGCAATCTTAGGTATTCCAGTATACTCAATCTTAAAAAGTGCTTGGTTCTAAAAATCCAAGAGGCTGTAACAGAAAGATATAATAAATATTATGATTAAAAAGAAAAAAACCTTGGAACAAAGTGTACCGACCCCAAAAAGTTAGACCAAAAATCTAACTTTTTGGAGGTCGGTATTTTTCATGTCAAAATATACATTTGAATTAAAAAAGAAAGTAGTATTAGAGTACCTAAATGGAGGTATTGGATACATACCATTAGCGAAAAAGTATGGTATTAAATCAGAGGCTAATATTAAAGTTTGGGTATCTAAATATAAGAAATATGGAGATGAAGCCTTACTTCGCTCAAGAAAAATAAAGAATATTCTTTCGAAAAAAAGATATTTGTTGTAGAATTATACTTAACAAGTGAACTCTCGTACAATGACATTGCTTTACAAGAAGGTATAAATAATCCATCACTTATTTGTAACTGGGTTAATCTCTTCAGAGTAGCTGGTCCTGATGCATTGAGAGAGCGAAGGAAAGGTCGGGAAATTTCAATGGCTAAATCAACTAAAAAGTTAAGTAAGAAAACAAGTCAAACCACAAATGATAATATATCTAAAGAATATGTAAAAGAATTAGAAAATCAATTACTACAACTAAGGATAGAAAATGCATTTTTAAAAGAAGCGAGGAGATTGCGTTTAGCGGAAGAAGCAGAAATGAAAAGAAGGCGCGAATTATAAGCAGTCTCCGAGGAGAATTCATATTGAAAGACCTTCTTTTATATGCGAAGATGCCAAAAGCAACATATATGTACTGGCAGAAGAGATTTGATAGAGTTAATCCAGATAAAAAAATTGAAGAAAAAATACTGGAAATAAGAAAGAATAATAAAGACTATGGTTATAGACGTATATACGGTGCGTTACGTAATTTAGGTTATATTATAAACAAAAAGAAAGTTCAAAGAATTATACAAAAATTAGGCTTACAGGTTACATCATTCACTAGAAAAAGTAGAAAATACAATTCATATAAAGGAAAAATTGGAAAAACAGCTAAGAATAGAATTAGAAGACGATTCAATACTAATATTCCACATCAGAAAATCACTACAGATACAACTGAATTTAAATATTATGAAGTAAATGAAAAAGGTAAAGTAGTAGTAAAGAAACTTTATTTAGATCCATTTATGGATATGTATAATGGTGAGATAATAAGCTATAGTATAAGTGAACGCCCATCAGCTAAAAACATAATGGATGCATTAGAAGAAGCTATTAAAGTTACAGCTAAAGCGCCTTATAGGAGAACTTTTCACTCTGATCAAGGGTGGGCTTATCAAATGAAGGCGTACTCGAAAAGATTAAAAGAAGAACGTATATACCAAAGTATGTCTAGAAAAGCAAATTGTCTAGATAATTCGGTAATGGAGAATTTCTTTGGGATATTAAAACAAGAGATATATTATGGAACTACATATGATAGTTATAGAAAGCTAAAATTAGCTATTGAAAAATATATAAAATATTATAATGAAGAGAGAATAAAAGAGAAACTAGGATGGTTAAGTCCTAAGCAATATAGAATAAAACATATGACTGTATAAATATAAAAAGATAGCGTAGCAGTCATTACAACTACTACGCTATCCTAAGTCTAACTTTTTGGGGTCAGAACAAATTGACCTTAGGTCTTTTTAATGTTTAGTGAACAAACGAAAGAAATTGGCTGCTAATCATTGAATTAACAGCGTTTATTTTTTTACTTTATTTTACTTATAGGGAAAAAAAATAGGAAAGCTTTTTTTCTAATTTATTCTGTAAATCTACCTTCATATTGGCAGTAACATGTGTATATATACTAAGAGTTATACTGGTGTCTGAATGTCCTAACCTTTCAGATATAACCTTGATTGGTACTCCGGCCTCAATAAGTAAAGCTACATGAGTATGTCTAAACATATGAGAGGTTATATTTTGTAATGTTAAATGATTAATAATTGTGTTGTAGTGAACCTGGAATATAAATTCATCACTTGATATAAAGTCGTGAATGATACTCAATACATAATCTGATACTTCTATAGTTCTGATACTAGTTAAAGTTTTTGGGGCTGATAATTTCCCGTTCTGTAATTTAGTTTTATTAACGGATATTGTTTTATTATCAAAATCAACATCTTTAGGAGTTAGTGCTAATACTTCTCCAATTCTTAATCCCGTGTGTAGCTGAACTATAGCTACATTTCTTACAGTGTTGTTTTCTATTTTTGCTAAAATATTAGGGATCTCATCTTTTTCTAGATATTTTTATTTTTTTGTAGTTTTTTTCAGCTTTTTTTCTTCTTTAGTCAATTTAAATTCTAAAGTAACATCAAAGCTTTTTACATAGTATTTCTTAATAAACTTAAAAAGGTTGTTAAATAACCTTACTATAAACTTAATAGCCTCCGGAGAGTAACAGCTCCTGTATTCAATTATCATCTTCTCATATTTAATCTTGGTAATATTTTTCTAGTTTTTTTCGTTATCATCTAATTTTTTTGCAAATACGATTTATAAATTAAATATGAATGATGGGTTAGTGTAGCTTTCTTGAATTCCAGGAATTTCTCTTTATAAAATCCTAATGGTTTGTTAACAACTTCAGGATTTAATAGTTTCTCTATCTTCTCTTGTAATTCATCGTATGCTTCTTTCTCAGTAGCTCTAGTTTTATTATTTTTTTAACAACTGATACACGACGTGTTTTCCCGTCGAGATCCTTGTACGATTGTATGTATCTGTATTTTCCATTATGGGTTATTTCTCTATACATAAAAATACACATCCTTTCTTTATTTACATTGATTATTTTAGAAAGGTATGCTACAATATTTGTATATAGAGGGTTGAAGCATACCTCAACTTAATTCATATTTGGACGTATTTCTAGATGGTCTGTAAGTTAAAAGTCTTTGTAAAATCGATAAATTTATCGTAGTCGACTGGTAAAACTCACAACTCTTGGCGGGGGCGTGAGTTTTTTTATTTAAAGTAACAACACAAAAAATTTATTCGACGTTTGAAATTTTATCGAAGAATTCTATAATACTTTTAGCTGTTCCCACGCTTCCTTTGTAAGTCCAGCTATCTTTTTTAACAGGTTTATCGATTAAATTAATAGAGTAGGTTCCCTCATTATTACCGGTTACTGTAATTTCTATTTTTAATTCTGTAACTTGATTTTCAAGTTTTTTCTTACCTGTTAGGCCTCCGATTAACATTCCTGTAGGGCCTAATAATAAACCTCCTGCTGCAACTCTTCCGACTGATACACCGCCTTGAGCTACTTTGGCACCATCCTCAATAAGTTTATACTCAACTAACTCATCGAATTTATAAAATCTTAAATAATCATTGTTAATTCTGAATAGCTCAGATATTTCATCAATGGTAATTCCAGCATAAGAAGTTGTTTTTTTAAACTCTTTTCTTCTTCTTAAGTTCTCTTTAGTAGTTTCTTTATCTTTAAGTTTAGATAATTCAAACTCTTGTCTTTTTCTCTTTTTAATTCTAATTCTTTTTTTGCTTACGTTCCTGTTTAAGTCTTTTCTTTTTCAGGATCTTTTTTTAAAAAAACATAATATTTATTCTCCTTAATTAATATCTACTCTAAATATTCTAATCTCTTTTCACATATGCTATAGTCTAGCTTATAAGCTTCTGATACGTGAGTTAGATTATTAATTTCCCTTATTTCTTCATCAGATACAATAAAATAGCTTGCGAATAAGTCAGCTTCTATTTCTTGCCTTGATAACGGCGTTGATGTAACACGCCTTAAAAAGTGGACGTTAGATCCTTTGTGTAGAATGTAGTGGCCTAATTCATGAGCTAAAGTATATTTCTGTTCTTTAGAAGATAGTTTATTGTTAATGTGTATGCAGTGATATGTGTTTTCTTCTATTTCTAAAGTATGGTACAGACCTTTATTTTCCCCTAAGTCTGAAAATTGTACAATAATACCTAATTCTTTTATAATTTTCAATGGATTGTTTGTTCCGAATTCTTTTACAAGAGAGTTATAAGTCTCTTTAATTGTCAATTTTAGATTCTTTATGTCGTGCTAGTGCAATACGAGCAGCTTGCTCTATAGAGGCACGAACTAACTCCTTTGTTACTTCATCCATTGGCTCTCCTTTATACATTAGGGTTTGAGTACTATTTAAATTTTCCATTAAATCATTAACCATATTTGAAATGTCTATATTTTCATTTTGATTATCTGTTTTGTTTAAATCAAGATTGTGACCTATTAAATCACTTCTTTCAATACCAAAGAACTCACTAATTTTATCTATTTTATCCATTCTTGGTGTATTTATACCTTTAATATAATAAGATACAATAGCAGGGCTTACTTCTAAATATTCAGCAAGATCTTTTTGTGTTTTCTTTTTCTCTTTCAAGTATTTTTTTAGGTTTGTTCTGAAAGTTTCTTCTATATTATTATTCATTTTGATAACCCCTTTCTGACCTTTATTATAAAGTAATACTTAAAAAAATCAAGTAAAACTTAAAAAAATTAAGTTTTATTTAAAAAAACTATTGACTTAAGTTTAACTTAAGTGTATAATATAGTCAGAAGTTAAGAAAGGAGGGTGCAAATTGACATTAAAACTCACGTTAAAAGCAGCTAGAGTTAACGCAGGATTAACTCAAAAAGAGTTGGCGGCACTAATGAGAATTAGTGAAACCACAATGATTAAATGGGAGAAAGGAGACGGCAAAGATATAAAATTAGGAGAATTTGAGAAATTATGTAAAATCTTGAATGTTGATACAAATCAACTTATTTTTTTAAAATAGTACTTAAGTTTAACTTAATTTAAAAAGGAGTGATTAAATGCAAGAGCCTTACAATGCTTATTTAGATAAGGTAAAAAATCCGTCCCACTGGGTTAAAAGAAATGACTTACGGAAATTTCTAGAAATGGATAAATCAAAAGATAAGTTTAATAAATTCATTAAAGAGATAGAAGGGCTTGAAGATTCTTATCTTTTCATCCAGGGGACTTTAACAACAAATAAGACTTTTAATAAAGTTAGGATTTACAACTATATAAATCAAAAAAATAGAGAGAAGGAACGACAAAATGCTTAAAAGAAAAATTAAGAAAGATAAATTAAACGTTATCTACTGGACGGTGGCCGTTGTGAGTATTTGTTTCTTGACATTAACAAATGTAGATTGGCAATTAATAGGCGGGTTAGCAACCGGATTAATAGCAATAATTCAATTCTTATTTGATAAAGAGTTCAGTAAAAAATATTTTGAATAGGAGGTTGACATGAATAAATTTGAATTGCATAAAACATTAACTGAGCTTCAGGAATTGCAAAGAAAAGTTGATAGCCATATGAAGATATGGGATAGACAGCATATAGAAACGGCTCTGTGTGAGGAATTCCATGAGTGGTACAACGCGATAGGACTTTTTAAAGATTGGAAGATAAATAAAACTTCTAGAGAAAAACAACTAGATGAACTAGCTGATTGCTTAGCATTTACATTATCTCTTCTTAATGATGATAGACATGTTTATAGCATAGAGAGATGTAGATTCATTCTGAAAAGAATATCTAATAGAGATCACAAAAAAAGCAATGTTAAATGAGATTGAAACAGGATATCTTTTCAATAAAAGAGTTGGTAATACAGTTTATATACAAACTTCTGAATTTGCATTAGAGCTAATTCTTGATATAGCAATGCTTTATTACTCATTAGATGAGCTGTTTGAAGCTTATAAGAAAAAAATCAATGGTAAATATCCAACGCCAAAAAAAGAGGGATATTAAATAAAAAAAATAGCCGTTTAAAACAACGACTACTTAATTAAATTTTTCAACTATAAAATAACATAAAAAAGGAGAAATTGCAAGTGGCAAAAGATAATATTAACCCAAATCACTATAAATTTGGAAATTTTGAAACAATAGATTTAATTCAGGAAGTAGTAGAAGATTTTGGCAGTGTGTGCCAAGCTAACATACTGAAATATGGAATAAGAGCTAATAGAAAGCATGATAACCCAAAAGATGACATCAATAAAATATTTAGATATTGTGAATTTTGGCTGAACGATATAGAAGGTGTAAAAGCTAGTGAGAAACGTTCTGAAGAAACTAATCATCAAGAAGATTTCAGCCCATTTGATAAGCTGCACAGCCTTTTAAATGACCAGGAGATGGATCTAATTAAAGATAAGAATATTAAAGTAATTCATCTAAATGGATTAAAAATGTTAGAAGATTTTATTAAAGAAAAAGAGGAAAGACGTAATGGCAAACACGAGGCTAACAGATAAATTAAAAGAATTAAGATTTACATCTAATAAAATTGATGAATGCTTAGGCTTGTTTGAATTTGATAGTTTAGAAAGAAGAAGGCTGAGAGAAGCAATGGATATATTAGATAATAAAGTCTTTGAATGGGAAGACATAAAAAATGAAAGTATTAAAGGAGATTAGAAAAATGGATTTAAACGTAAATGTGATTATAGCGAGTAAAGATGATGTAGTTTTATTGGAAGATGTCCTTACTAAATTAGGAAAAGGATCTTATGCAGGAATTCCTCAAGTTGTAACCCCGGATATTGTTCATCCAATTACACCAGTAGAACCTGTAGCACCAGTTACACCAGTAGAACCTACAGCACCTACACAACCAGTTACACCTGTAGCACCTGCAGTACCAGTTAGCGAAAAAACTTACACATTAGAAGATATTCAACGTGCTTCAGCTGCACTAGTGCAAGGAGGCAAAATCGCTCAATTACAAGCGTTGCTACAGCAATTCAACGCAATATCATTAGCACATCTTTCTCAAGATAATTTTGGAGCATTTGCACTTAAATTAAGAGAATTAGGAGCTGATATTTAATGGCTGATATTAATCACAAAGAAAGGGCTCATGCAAAGCTTAGTGCTAGTGGTGCTAGTAGGTGGGCTACATGTCCTGGAAGTGTACAGATGGAGGACGGAATTCCTGATAAAGAATCTATATATGCTCAAGAAGGTACACTGGCTCATGAGATGAGTGAGTTAAAACTCAAGCATTATTTAGACCCTAAAGGGTTTGGCAAAAGAAAGCTAAATGTGGCCATTAAGAAACTAAAAGAAAACGAGCTATATCAAGCTGAGATGGAATCTTACACAGATACTTATGTAGATTTTATAAAAGAAAAAGCCCTAAGCTTTCCATCTAATCCATATATTGAGATTGAGAAAAGGGTTGACTTTTCTAGATGGGTAGATGGAGGATTTGGAACTTGTGACTGTGTTTTAATTCACGGTTCAACACTTTCAATCATTGACTTGAAATATGGTAAAGGCGTTCCTGTTTCATCTGAACAAAATGAACAGCTAATCTTATATGCTTTAGGAGCTTATGATGCTTTTAACCTAATCTACAACCTAGATAAAATTGAACTGAATATTGTACAACCTAGAATTAATAATTTTTCTACCTGGGAAATATCCCTAACTGAATTGTTATTGTGGGGAGATTATTTCAAAGTTCAAGCTGAAAAAGCATTAGGAGGTAACGGGGAGCTAGTTCCATCAGCTAAAGCTTGTAAGTTCTGTAAGGCAAGAGATATTTGCACCGCAAGAGCTGAGAATAATTTATCATTAGAATCTGAAATAAAGTTAAAACCTAATGAGATCCCTAAAGATAAATTATATGAATACATCTCAAGAGGAGAAGATATTGCTAAATGGGTGGCTGATTTAAAAGCTTATGCTTTGGATATGTGCCTTAAAGGAGAAGATGTAAAAGGACTTAAGGCGGTGGCCGGAAGAACTTCACGCTCTTGGACTAATCAAGATGAGGCAATTAATAAATTAATAGAAGGGGGTATAGATGAAGCAATAATATATGATAAAGTTCCGTTAACCTTAGCTAAATTAGAAAAAGCGTTAGGTAAACAACAGTTTACAACTTTAGTAGGAGATTTGGTCGTTACTAGTGAAGGTAAACCTACTTTAGTTTTTGAGAATGACAAGAGACCAGCAATAACAAATACAGTAAATGCAACAAGCATTTTTAAACCATTAAATTAATATATATTAAAGGAGATTTTAAAATTATGACAACAGAAACAACAGCAGTAGTACAAAACGTGAGATTAAGTTATGTAAATGTATTTAAACCTTATTCAAATAATCCGGATTTACCGGCTAAATATAGTACAACAATTTTATTACCGAAAAGCGATTTAGCAAGTAAGCAAAGATTAGATGCGGCTATTCAAGCAGCAGCTCAAAAGGGATTAAATGAAAAATGGAACGGAGTAATGCCTCCTGTAGTAGCTAATCCTATTCATGATGGGGACGGAGTTAAACAAGATGGTACTCCTTTTGGAGATGAGTGTAAAGGTTGCTGGGTATTTACAGCTAGTTCAAACGCTGATAGACAACCTCAAATAGTTGACCAAAATGTTCAACCTATTTTAGACCAGTCTCAAATATATTCAGGGGTTTATGCAAACGTAGCAATTAATGTTTTCCCTTATATGCACACAGGTAAAAAAGGTGTAGGGTTTGGTTTAACTCACATTCAAAAAGTAAGAGACGGGGAAGTATTAGGAGGTGCACCTGTAGCAGCTGACAAATTATTTACAGCTTTAGGAGGTGCAGCTAACCCTAATCTGTTCCCTAACCCGCAACAAGCAGCAGCGCAACAACCTCAACAAAATCAAAATACTTTTGGTGTAGATCCTATTACTGGATTACCACTTTAATAAAAGTATCGGGGGTTTATCCCCCTTATGATTTTAGGAGGAAATTATGCAACATTTAAATATAGATATTGAAACACGTAGTAGTGTTAACATTTCTAAAAGTGGAGCTTATAAATATGCTCAATCTGAAGATTTTGAGATTTTGCTATTTTCTTACAAACTAAACGATGTCCCAACTAAAATAGTTGATTTGAAACAAGGAGAAAAAATTCCTGATAATATTCTAGAATTACTAAATAATCCGGATTGCATTAAACATGCTTATAACGCGGCTTTTGAGTGGTACTGCCTTAATCAGGCTGGATATACAACGAGTATAACTCAATGGAGATGTACAATGTTTCATGCAACATATTTAGGCTTACCTGCTGGCTTAGGAATGACTGGTAAAGCAATAGGGATATCAGAAGATAAGAAGAAATTAACAACAGGAAATAGATTAATTCAATATTTTTCAGTTCCTTGTAAGCCAACTAAATCTAATGGTGGTAGAACTTGGAATGACCCACATCATGACTTAGATAAATGGAAGCTTTACTGTGAATATAATATGCAAGATGTGGAGGCTGAGTACACGATATTTCAATACATAAAAGCCTTTGAAGTTCCTGCAAAAGAACAGAAGCTGTGGGAGATGGATATCCTGATGAATGCTAACGGTGTTAAAGTTGATAAATTGTTAGTTGATTCAGTTCTGAGAATCGATGCTGAAAGTACTGAGAAATTAACTGATGAGGCTCAAAAGATAACAGGCCTTGATAATCCTAATAGTATTACTCAGCTGAAAAGCTGGGTAGAAAGTCAAATAGATGAAGAGTTACCAGGACTTACAAAGATGATATATCAGACCTTTTATCTAGAGATAATTTACCTTTAAAAGTTAAAAGAGTTCTAGAGATAAGGCAGCAGTTAGGAAAAACTAGTGTTAGTAAATATGCAGCTATGGAAAACGCAATGTGTAAAGATGATAGAGTAAGAGGGTTACTACAGTTTTACGGAGCTAATAGGACTGGCCGCTGGGCTGGTAGATTAGTTCAGGTTCAAAACCTACCTAGAAACTATATCAACACATTAGATGATGCTAGAGATCTTGCAAAACACGGAAACTTTGAAGGGCTTAAGCTCTTATATGGCAACGTTCCGGATATCCTAAGTCAGTTAGTAAGAACAGCTTTTATAACTAGTAAAGATAAGTTTATAATAAGTGATTTTAGTGCAATTGAAGCAAGAGTGATTGCATGGCTTGCTGGGGAAGAGTGGGTTAATGAAGTATTTGCTACTCACGGAAAAATCTATGAAGCTACAGCAAGCCAAATGTTCAATGTTCCTATTGATAAGATTAAAAAAGGAAACCCTGAGTATAGTTTACGTCAAAGAGGTAAAGTTGCAACCTTGGCCCTTGGATATCAAGGTGGAGAATCAGCTTTAATAGCAATGGGAGCTGATAGAATGGGGCTCTCAAGTGAAGAATTAACAGATATTAAAGTTCGTTGGAGGGATGCAAATAAAAATATTGTCCGTTTGTGGTATGCAGTAGGAGATGCTGTTATTCAAGCTATGAATGGTAACGGAACTCAATTTGTTCAGTGTTTAGAAATTAGAAGAGAATGGGATATGATGTACGGTTTAGATTTTATATCTGTCAAATTGCCTAGTGGTAGAAAACTATTTTATCCTAAACCATTTTTACAGCAAAACAAATTCAATAAAGATGCACTACATTATTACGGTGTAAACCAAACAACTAAGAAATGGGAAGTTAACTCTACTTACGGTGGAAAGTTAGTCGAGAATATAGTTCAAGCTATAGCAAGGGATTGTTTAGCTGAAACACTGATAAGATTATACGATAGAAATTATGATGTAGTAATGCATATCCACGATGAAGTGGTAATAGATGCTTATGATGATGAAAAACTAGAAGATGTAAATAATATTTTGGCTGAGCCAATACCTTGGGCTCCAGGATTAATATTAAAAGGTGCTGGATTTGAAACTAAATATTATATGAAAGATTAAGAAAGGAGGTTAAAAAGTGCAAGCAAATAGAATATTAGGAATTGCTAAGGCAAATCACAGAAAAGCGACTATATGGCAAAACACAGATATTAGTTGGTTAGATTTTGTGGAAACTTTAAAATCTCCTGTTAGAACTCTAGAGAAATATGATGAATTTCTTAAGCTTAAAAAGTCAGAACAAGATGAATTAAAAGATGTTGGAGGCTTTACTGGTGCTAAGTTATTAGATGGCCGAAGAAAAGCAACTAATATATTAAGTCGTGATGTTGTGTGTTTAGACCTTGATAACATACAACCTAATATGACTGATGACATTCTTAAAAGAGTAGGTGCCTTAGGTTGCACAGCGGTTGTTTACTCAACTAGAAAACATAGCAATTATACACCTAGATTAAGGGTTTTAATTCCTCTTGATGAAAGCTGTACACCTGATGAATATGAGCCAATAGCTAGAAAGTTAGGTAGTTTACTAGGGATAGAGAATTGTGACCCTACAACATTTGAGGTTAATAGATTTATGTATTACCCATCCTGTTCAGCAGATAGCGAGTACATTTATCAGTTTTATCCTGGTCAATTTTGCAGTAGAAAAGGTGTACTTAATATGTATGCTGATTGGACTGATATCACGACTTGGCCTCATGTTCCTGGTCAAGATACTAGACAAAAACAACTACTAGCAAGACAACAAGACCCGCTAACAAAAAACGGATTAGTTGGTGCATTCTGTAAGGTGTATGATATTACGTCAGCTATACAAACTTTCATACCTGGACTTTACGAGGCTACCTCAGGCCCTGATAGATACACCTTTACAGGTGGGACTACCTCTGGTGGTGCGGTGCTATATGATAATAAATTCTTATACTCACACCACGCTACAGATCCATGCAGTGGCCAACTAGTTAATGCTTTTGATTTAATCAGAATACATAAGTTTAGTAACCTAGATGAACATGTTAAGGATGGTACTCCTGTTAGTAAATATCCTTCTTACTCAGCTATGAAAAAACTAGCTCTTGCTGATGATAAAGTAGCAGCGTTATTAAATAGCGAACTAATATCAAATGCTAAAGATGTGTTTGATGTAGTAGGAGATGATGATAATCAAAATGATGATGAGCTTGATTGGTTAACGCAGCTTGAGAGAAATGAAGAAGGTAGAATCCAAAGACTATTAATAATATAGTTTTAATCCTGGAGAATGACCCAAATTTAAAAGATAAAATAGCTATTGATATTTTCAGTAACAGAGGGCTAGTGTTCGGTAAGCTACCATGGGATAGACATTATGATGCAAGCAAGGATCACAGGGACTGGTCAGAAGTTGATGATGCATCTTTTGCTAGATATCTTGAATCAGTTTATAAGATAACCGGTCAAGATAAACAGGATAAAGCCTTATTAATAGTAAGTGATGGGAACAGAATAAACTACGTAGAGCGTTACCTAACATCTCTTACCTGGGACGGAGTGCCTAGAGTTGATACTCTTCTTATCGATTATTTCGGAGCTGAAGACAATGCATTTACAAGGGAAGCTATTAGAAAAAGTTTAGTAGCTGCTGTAGCAAGGGCCATTGTTGGTGGTGTAAAGTTCGATGTAATGACAATATTAGCAGGCCCTCAAGGAGTTGGTAAAAGTACATTCTTTTCTATATTAGGTAAAGACTGGTTTAATGACAGCTTACAAACTTTTGAAGGTAAAGAGGCTTCTGAACTTATCCAGGGTAGCTGGATTGTAGAAGTTGGAGAGCTTACAGCGATGAATAGACACGATACAAACGCAATTAAGCAATTCTTAAGTAAAAGAGAGGATATCTACAGGGAAGCTTACGGAAGACGTACAAGTAAATATCCTAGAAGATGTGTTTTTTACGGAACTTCTAATGATGATGAGTTTCTAAAAGACCCAACAGGTAATAGACGTTTTTGGCCAATAGATATTTGCTTAGGAGAGATTAAAAAGAGCGTTTGGGATGATTTACCAAATGAAGTTGATCAAGTGTGGGCCGAAGCATACACCCTGTTTGTAATGGGAGAAAGCTTACAACTTAGCAAGGAGGCCGAAGAGTTGGCCAATATGGCACGTGAGCAGCATAGAGAGGTTAATATGCGAGAAGGATTAATTAAAGAGTTCCTTGACAGGCCAATATTACCTGACTGGTATTCACTAGATAAGAACAAAAGGATTTCATTCCTATCAGGAACCTACACAGTTGATGAATCTCAACTGGTATTTAGAAATAAAGTTTGTGCAGCTGAGATTTATGAAGAGTGTTTACGTGGAGACATTAAGTATATGAAACGACAAGAAGCTAAAGAGATAAATCAAATAATTAGTAATATAGTTGGGTGGGTTAAGGAAGAAAAAACATCAAGATTTGGAGTTTACGGACCTCAAAAAGGGTTCCGTAGGGTGTAACTTTGGGGTGTAACTTTCTAATTTCAAAGTTACAAATCAAAAATTCAAATGTAACTTTGGTGTAACTTTGAAAAAATACAAAACGTGATTATATCAACGTTTATCCGTATCGAGTGTAACTTTAAATGGCTAAGTTTACACCCAAAGTTACACCTCATAAACGTTGATATAATAGGCTTAAATAGAGTTTTATATATACTTTTGTAACTTTAAATTCCCTATAATTTATAAAAAAATAAAGAAAATATAGAAATTATAGGAATATATACCCCTTATAAATCTATAATATCTATAATCTCTATGTTTTTATATACTTATAGGGAAAAAAATAAAGTTACAAGTTACAAATTCAAATTTTTGAAATTTTTTTAAAGTTGACATGAGGAAAGAAAAATGTTAGAAAGGCAAATTGAAAAAAATATTTAGTAAAAAAAATTAAGGATAGAAAGGGCCTATGTTTAAAATTTGAATCCCCTGGATATTCAGGAGTGCCTGACAGAATTATCATATTGAAAGACAGGCCGGTTGCATTTGTAGAATTGAAAAAGGCCAATAGGTGGAAGATATTCAGCAAGGCAAAAAAACTAGTAGAAAGAGATTTTTAACAGATTAGGCCAAATAGTTTATAAAGTAAAAAAATAAAGAAGAAGTAGACATGTTAGTAGAGGAGTTGATATCGTGAGAGAATTCATCCCACACAAATATCAGTTAACAGCAATTAATCATGTTATCAATGTTCCAAAATGTGGGCTGTTCCTGGATATGGGATTAGGAAAAACAGTATCAACATTAACAGCAATTAAGGAATTAAAATACAATAGATTTCAAGTTAACAAAGTGTTGATTATAGCACCTAAAAAAGTAGCTGAGGGAACATGGTCGAAAGAAAAGGATAAGTGGAACCATACAAAAGATTTTAGAGTTAGCCTGGTGTTGGGAAGTCAACAAAAGAGAATTAAGGCACTTAGCGTTAATGCTGACTTGTATATTATCAATCGTGAGAATATTCCATGGATAGTAGATTACCTTAGAAATGACTGGTATTTTGATACAGTAGTGATTGATGAAAGCAGTAGTTTTAAAAATAGCAGGAGTAAGAGATTTAAAGCTTTAAAAATGGTATTACCAAAGATTAATAGATTAATAGAGTTAACAGGTACTCCTAGCCCAAACGGGGTAGAGGATTTATGGGCTCAAATATATTTATTAGATCAAGGTACTAGATTAGAAAAATACATTACACATTTTAGGGCCAAATATATGGAGCCTAATAAAAGGAATAGAAGTCAGATTTTTGACTATAAAATAAAAGATGGAGTTTATGACAGTATCATAAATAAAATATCTGATATTTGTATAAGCATGAAGTCAGAAGACTATCTAGAATTACCTGATTTATCTTATAACGAGATCCCGGTAATTTTAAATGATAAAGCTAGAAGAGATTACGACAAAATGGAACGTGATTTTGTACTTGAGCTTGAAGATGCTGAGGATGAAATAACAGCAGTCAATGCAGCAGCATTATCTAACAAGCTATTACAAATAAGTAATGGGGCTGTATATAATAGCTCCGGAATATATACAGAGGTACACGATGCAAAAATTGAAGCTTTCCTAGAATTAGTTGAGAGATTGCAAGGTAAAAGTTTACTAGTGTTTTACAATTTCCAACATGATAGGGATAGAATCAAGAAAGCATTAGGAAAAAGTGATCTTGTAGTTAAAGAGTTGAAAACTACACAAGATGAAGATGACTGGAATGCTGGTAAAATTGATATTCTGTTAACACATCCAGCAAGTGCAGCTTATGGCCTTAATTTACAGGAAGGAGGGAACCACGTTTGCTGGTTTGGTCTATCATGGAATTTAGAACATTATCAACAGGCCAACAAGAGGCTACACAGACAAGGCCAAAAAGAAAAAGTTATAATCCATCACTTAGTAACACAAGGAACACGTGATGAAGATGTAATGCGAGCACTTGATAACAAGGCAGGAGTTCAAGAAGAGATAATGCAAAGCCTGAAAGCTAGAATTAAGAAAGTCAAAGAGGGTGTTAAATAAATGGGTAAAAAGATTAAAAAGAACTCTTTCAATCTACCAAAAGTAGGAAGTAAGAAAGAGAAGAAAAGAGCAGCTGAACAAGTTGCTGATGAATTTATAAAAATTCAACGGATGGAAGCAAGAGGAGAAATGCTAACTGAATTTAGTTTAGTGTTAGCGTGGGTCTTAAGAGCTAATTACGGATTTGGTAAAAAACGGATAACAAGAGTAGTATCTGAAGTATTTGAGCTTATGAGTGATACGAAAATGAAAGATTACGGACAAGATTTGTTAAGCATAAAAGATATAAATCCTCAGTTGAAAAATGAAGTCAAACTAGATGTGTTAGCATTAATTGATAAATTAGCAATAAAACACTTTAACAGGGTAAGCAAAGATGAAAAACGAAGTAGATAAGCTTATGAGAGAAAAAGATATTAGTAACAAAGAGTTAGCAGCTCTTACCGGATTACATGTAAAAACGATACGAGAAATAAGAGCTGGAGCAGTAAATCCTAGATACAGTAGTTTAAGGAGGATAATAAAATGTTTAAAAATGCAAAACGGGTAGACGTGATAGAAACCACCCCGGATAAAGTGGAAAGCTATATTGAAGCTTATAAACGAGGAGAAATAATAGATTTACCACCATTACTAGAAAGCGAAGAAATAAAAGAAATAAAAGAAATAAGTGTGATAGGTGGAACAGCAATGATTTATATATACGATAAAAAGGAGATTAAAAACAATGATTAAAAGAGTAATAAAAATTGAAACGACAAAAGAAATGGTAGCAAACGATATTAATGAATTAATTACAGGTAGCGATATAGATCAAGCACCACTAGAGGAAAATGAATATGTAGTAGATGTTCAAGTTTTAAATGCGAATGAAACATTAATAGCATTAGTTAAGATAGGAGAGAAATAATGAATAGTATAAAAGAAATTAAAGAGATAAAGGAAGGTTTGAAAAACTTATTAGAAAGGTTGGAAAAGTTAGAAAAAGCAAATTGTACTCCGTGTAGCCCTTTTAAGAAACCTTTTAAACTGACTTATCCTGAAGATGACCATTGGGTATTTTGTGTTGATAGCGATACCGGAGAAATAATCGAGGTGTATTATACTGCTAATAATACAACTGATAGATTTTTATTTGAACATGGATACTATTTCAAAACTAGAGGAGAGGCTGAACAGTATTTAAAAAAACGTAAGCTGTTGTTTAAACTTCAACAATGGGCGAAGATAAAAAACGGAGATTGGGAGCTAGATTGGAAAGACGAGAAACAAAGGAAAGTGTTTATAACTTATTATAAAAGTTCAACAGGAGCATTTAGACTTACAGATGAAAGCACGTGGGTTTCAAATAGATTTTCTGAACTACCTTATTTTAAATCAATAGAAATAGCTAAAGAATGTATTGACACATTCGGAGAAGAGATAAAAGAGGTGTTGTGTTAATGGATATTAAAGAATTAGGGCTTGAAGTTAGAGAAAGCCGAATAGAAGGAATATTAAGAGAAATAAAAAGAAGAGATAGCAAAAAAAGATATAAGATTTATAAAGTTGTCAGATATTCACGGAAGAGATATTTATATCAACACTAATGAGATTATATCAATTCAAGAAGATAGTGAAGATATAGATAAAGGAACGATAACAAATATTACTGCAAGATGGGGTATGTTGTTAGTATTAGCAACACCTGAAGAAGTATTAAATGCTATTAAAAAAGTAGCTGTATAGAAAATAATAGAGTAGAAAAGGAGAAATAAATGGATGCATTAGAACAACTTAAGCAAGTATTATTGTATAAAGAGATAGCAAGAGTTAACGGGGATACTTTATTTTTGAAAGATGGAACACAAATTGACTTCTATATGTCTGCTAATGATTGATGTGCAATAGCTTATGGCGACTGGAAGTTGCTAGAGAATTTTGAAGGCGTGATAACAGATGTAAAATTCAAAGCTACAGAAGAGTATTTTTACGGTACAACAAAAAAACTTTTTATAACTATATTCCATAATCAAAACGAAGTAGCACAAGCAGAGTGCCATGCAGATAACGGGAACGAAGGCTATTATTACTCTGTTTTGTCTGTACGTGTAACAGGGATAGACGGAAAAAAAATTGATGATTTTACATTATTAGAAGCTTAAGAAAAGAAAGGAGAAATAGATGAAAGATAAGCAAGAAAGATTATCTAATCTCAAAAAAAGATATTTATCGCAAATATTTTTACATTAAAGAGATAATAAGAGCGAATGAAGAAAAAAATAAGAGAAAAAAAGAGATCTTTTAAAAAATAATATTAAACCTATTGATTATGCGAAGGAGCAAATCAAAGGGGGAAACAAATACAGTTGGGAAAATCTAATACACGAAGTGGATATGCTTGAAAGAGAGCTATTTGACAATACAGTTAAGCAGGTTAAAAAAAGAAAGAGAGATTTATAACTGTATTGACAGTGTAAAAAGATTACCAATATAAACTTTTATTACAGCTTAGGTATTTCAATTGTAAAGATTGGCTAGAAATAGACCAAATAATGGGAATTGAAGCGAACACAAGAAACAGAAAACATTCTGAAGCTTTAAGAGTAATTCAAATTGATAATTTACCTAAGAATTTCCCCAAAAAAAGTAAGTAAAAGTAAAAAAAGTAAGAAAAGATAAAAACAAAGTAAGTAAAGATAAACAAAAAGTAAGTAGTATAGTGATATAATGGTAATGTGAGAGTTTAACGGAGGATTAAGGTACGTTGATGATTTTCTCTTTTTAAAAATTTTTTTAGTTAATACAAGTTTCTTTTTAATTGCTGGTTATAAAAAAAGAAATTGATGTTGAACACGCAAAAAAGTGTTATTAAATTCCCCCGTTAAACAACTTGCTAAACATACATTGTAAGAATTTTTCATAAAAATACTCCAACTTATTATTTATTATAATATGTAAGAAAGCACTGTAAAAGGTGCTTTTTATTTTTGAGAAGAAAGGCTGGTGGTGGAAAATTGAAAAAATTAACATTGAAACAACAAAAATTTGCTGATGAGTACATCATTAGCGGGAATGCTACAGAAAGTTATTTAAAAGCAGGATATGCTAAACAAAAAAGAAGTAGTGCTGAAGCGAACGCAAGGAAATTACTCGGGAATTACTTGGTAAAAGCTTACTTGAAAGATCGTATGGATGAAATAAAAAGTTCTAAAATAGCTGACCAGCAAGAGGTGTTGGAATTCTTCACAGCTGCAATGAGAGGGGAGCTAACAGAACCAATGGCAATAGGATTAGGAGATGGAGTACAACAAATAATTGAAGTAAGGCCAAACATCGCAACTAGAAAAAGTGCTGCTGTTGAGCTTGCTAAAAGATACGGATTATCAACATCTAAAGTTGATGTAAATGTTAAGAGCGAAAATAAACTTGCTGGGATCTTACTACAGTTAGAGGATGATAAAGATGAGTGATTTCATTCTATCTCCTAAATATAAAAAGTTTCTAAAGCATAAAGCTGAAGCTGAAGCACTAGAAGGAACTACAGCAGCAGGTAAAACTACAGTAGGTATTGTTAAATATATGTTGGCAGTAGCAAAGAGCAAACAAAAGCTACACTTCATCAGCGCTAAATCTGTAGGAGATGCTGAAAAGAATATTATTAACTCAGACTTAGGGATTATAGATGTGTTCGGAGAGTATGTTGATTATAAAGGGAACGGAGATTCTAAATATAAGATCCCTCATATCAAATACGACACTCCGAACGGAGAAAGAATTATATTTATATTAGGATATTCATCAAAAGATAAGTGGGAAAAAGCATTAGGTTCACAGTTCGGTTGCGGATTTATAGACGAGATTAACACAGCTGATATGGACTTTGTACAAGAAGCTACTATGCGATGTGATTATTGGATATGCACAATGAACCCTGATGATCCTACATTACCTATTTATGCTAGATATATAAATAGATTCAGAGCTTTACCACAGTATGAATATGACACACCTCAAGAGATACGAGAGATGCTAACTGAACCGGAACATCCTAAATGGACATACTGGTTTTTTTCTTTTGACCATAATTATGGATTATCCGAAGAGAAAAAAGAAAAGATTAAAAGTACAGTTGCTGTAGGCACAAAGCTTTACAAGAACAAAATACAAGGGTTAAGAGGACGTGCTGAAGGTTTAGTATTCAGTATGTTTGACAGGAAGCTAAACGTAATTACTGAAGAAGCTGCACGCAAAAAGCAATACATCAGATACTCTTGTGGAGTTGATACATCGTACTCAGAAAAGACTGAGGACACAATATCATTTATCTTTCAGGGAATTACTAGCAATGGAGAGTTGGTAATACTGGAAGAGAAGAATTACAACAATAAAGATTTTAATAACAGCAAGATAGCACCATCAGATGTAGCAGTTAAGCTGCATAAGTTCCTGGATTACTGTAAAGATAAATGGGGCTTCTGTAGAAAGGTGTACATAGATAACGCTGACCAGGCTACAATGATGGAATTACTAAAGTATAAATCAAGAAAAGGATTGATATATGAATTTCTAAACGCTGATAAACGTGTAACTATAATCAACAGGATTAACACATCAAGCGGTTGGATGAAGAATCTGAAGTACTTGGTTGTGGATAATTGTGAAGAACACATAAGAGAGTTAAATATTTACTCTTGGAAAGAAGACAGGGACGAACCGGAAGACAGGAACGACCACACAATTAACGCAAGTCAATATGGATATATACCATATATCAAACTAATAGGACAAGAGAATAAAAAAGACAGTCAGTACAAGACACTGATGGCTGGATTTGGGAAGGAGTGATTAAATGGCTTATACAGAAGTATTTGTAGATAGCACAGGAAAAAGTAAAAATCTTACATTCAGGTTTCACAGAGAATCAAGATTAAGATACAGAGTTGATAACGTAGAAGAGTTAATACTGGATAGCTATAAAGTCTTAAGAGAGTTTATATCACATCACAGCACGGTTCAAAAACCAAGAATACAAGAACTGTATGACTATTCAGAAGGTAATAACCACACAATATCAATTAAAGATAGACGAAGTGAGCAGGATATGGCTGACACTAGAGTTATTCATAATTTTGGTAAGAGCATTGCAGTATTTAAGCAAGGTTATTTAGTTGGTAAACCTATTCAGGTTGAATACGACGACGGAGAAGACAACAGCACAACAGATGAGGTGCTTAGAGAGATAGCAAAGGTTAATAGCTTTCACGACTTAAACAGAATGCTAGTACTAGACTTATCTAAAGTAGGAAGAGCTTATGACTTAGTTTATCGCTCAATGTCAGACTTAACAAAAGTTAAAAGATTAGATCCTTTGAGTACTTTGTGATTTATGATAACACACTAGAAGATAATTTATTAGCAGGTGTTAGATATTACTCAACAGGATTATTTGATAACAAACAGCATTTTGTAGAGCTTTATTTAAACGATAGAATTGTTAAGCTGCAAGAGGTAGACGGAGCATATCAGGAGATGAGCGTTGAACATCATGTGTTTAGAGACGTTCCAATAACAGAGTACTTAAATACAGCTGATGGAATGGGAGATTATGAAAGTGAACTAGCTTTGATAGATTCATATGATGCAGTTCAATCAGACACAGCTAACTATATGACCGATACATCAGATGCAATACTTGCTATAATTGGTCAAGTAGAATTTCCGGATGATGTAGTTGGAGATAGTGCTAAACAGGTTGAGTATATGAGAAGAATGCGACGTGCTAGACTGTTACAGCTAAAACCTCCTGTAGATGTTAATGGGAATGAGGGGACAGTGGATGCTAAGTATCTTTATAAACAATACGATGTTAACGGAGTAGAAGCATTCAAGAAAAGAATAGTTAACGACATTCACAAATACACAAACACACCTGATTTAACTGATACTAATTTCAGTGGGATTCAAAGTGGAGAGGCAATGAAGTATAAACTGTTTGGATTAGAACAGGCAAGAGTTGACACTCAATCACTATTTGAAAAGAGCTTAAGAAGAAGATACCAACTTATAGCTAACATTGGAGATTATGTTAAAGAGTTAACAGAGTTTAACATTGCTAAGCTAAGATTACATTTAACCCTAACTTACCTAAAGCGTTAGAAGAAACAATTAATGCTTTTAAATCATTAGGTGGAATGGTAACAAATGAAACAGCTATGAGATTAACAGGTATTGTAGATGACCCTAAACATGAACAAGAGTTGCTAGATACACCAACAATTACCTTAGATAATAGCTACGACCTTGACAAAGGTAAATTGATGTACAAGATATCAAGCATACTTAAGAAATTCAAATCAGGAGATTATAGCGAGGCTTTAGCTAGAAAATTCTTAAAAGATTTAGGATTAAGTGAAGATGATATAGAAAGCTACCTACACGATGGCGAAGAGGTGCTAATCGATGAAGAAACGATCATTTAATTATTGGAAGAAAAGAGAGTTAGCAAACCAATTAAATCAAATTAAAGATGAAAAAGTAACCATAGCAAATATGGAAGAGAACTTTAACATAGCATTAGAAGACATTGAACAGCAAATAAACGTATTCTATGAGAGATATGCAAAGAGTCAGGGTATCTCAATTGAAGAAGCTTTAAAACGAGTATCTGAACATGATGTAAAAGCATTTGAGAAGAAAGCTAAAGAGTATGTTAAGAAGAAAGACTTTTCTCCTGAAGCTAACGCACAGCTTAAACTCTACAATGCTACAATGAGGATTAACAGACTGGAGCTTTTAAAAGCTGAGTTGAATCTACATTTAACAGACATGACAACTAAGAACAGCGATCTTATAGAAAAGCATTTAGAGAAGTTAGCTGACAGTGAATATGCTAGACAGTCCGGCATACTTGATACTAAGCTTAGGTTTAGTAAAGAAGGTGTAAAAGCTATTGTTAATAGTGATTACAAGTACGGAAACTTTAGCAAGAACATTTGGACTAATCAAGAAGCCTTGATGGGAAATATTGCTACAATGTTAAGACGTTCTATCATTCAAGGAGCTAACCCAACTGATATGATAGGAAGGCTTAGAAGTCAATTCAATGTTAGCAAGCATGAAGCTAAAGGCTGCTAGTAACAGAAGCTTCTAGAGTTCAAGGAGATGTACAGCTTGACGCAATAGAACAAGCCGGATATGATGAGTATTTATATATTTCAGAACCTACAGCTTGCGATATTTGCAAACAGTTAGATGGGAAACATTTCAAGATTAAAGACAGAGAAGTAGGAGTTAACTTCTACCCTATGCATCCATATTGTAAATGTTCAAGCGCTGCATACTATGACAGTGAACAGCTAGATAAAGAGATAGCTGAGTATAGGAAAGAAAGAGGCTTGGATAAAGCAGAAGAAAGTGGTATACTTGAAGAGAGAGACAGCTTAATAAAAGATATCCACAAAGCTATTGAAAATAATAACGCAAGACAAATGTTCGGGGATAAATATTTTAATGACTATAAAGACTTTATAAATAAAGTTGATGATATCAGAGCATTAAAACTGTTTAAACATCTTTCAGGAAAAATAAGTTATAGACCGTTGAAAAATACACATGCTTATGCATTAGGTTCAACAGTTCAAATAAGCAGTGGGGATTTTGAAGGTCTGAAAAGTGGATATAAATCCCCTAAAGGGATGGTGTTATTCCATGAGAACGGACACGCAATGGACAGCTTAGGTATAGAAATTCTAACAGGTAAATCATCTGTTGGTAACGGTGTATTTGTTAAACGTAGGTTATATGGGATGACGTACGAAGAAGAACAAAGAATTACACACGCTTCAGGGCTGCCTAAATATAAATTGAGAGAAGCTATTAATAAAGATATATGGACATTTGTAAATGGGGATTTACCAACGCTGAATAGCTTAGGTAAAAGGCCAAGAAGTAAAACTGAAAAAGCAAAATGGGATAAGGATTACTGGGATCTAAGCTCTAAAATAGAAAAAAATGTTTCAAAAGTATTGGGGGAATTTAAAGCAATAGCAAAAGAAAGCATGGAGAAAGGAGAGCTTTCCCACCTAAACGCTATTTCAGATATGTTTGAAAGTACAGGCTGGTTTGGGGAATTTCCATTCGGGGCTGGACATGGTAAAAAATACTGGACAACACCAGGATCAGCTGAAACAGAATTCTTTGCACACGCTCAAGAAACACTGGTATCTCCTAAACATAAAGAAATATTTGAAAAAGTATTCCCTAACGCATTAAAAGTATATGAAAACATCGTAGATGATATTATCAAAGGAGTTGAGAAGAATGATTAATGTTGAAGATATAGAAGCAATGAAGAAAAATTAATTCCAAGATAGAAGAATATGAAAAAAACATTTTTGAGGAAGATTTTTCCTATGTTTGAATATATTGACAGTCCAGTTACTGAAAAATCATATAAGAAGATTGAGGAAATTATAGATAAAGCTATCCAAAGTAACAAAGCTGTTCACACACCAAAAGATTATTACAATAGAACATACTAATTATTAAACACTTAACAACTTGTTAGGTGTTTTTATTTTACTCTTGTCCTGGATAAGACATTAAAAGGTCTTTTTTATTATGTCAAATTAAACTAGCGTGGATTATTACTTAGGGGAAGTGGTGCACAACTGAACCGAAAGGATAATACTAGCGTGGATAAGGAGAACAAAACAAAATGAGCAAATATTTATTAAAACTAAACATTCAATACTTTTCAGAGGAGGGAGCAACAGAAGGAGCTGTAGAATCAGCACCAACTGAACCTAAGTTTAAAGCTCCATCTAGTCAATCTGAGCTAGATAGTATTGTTAACAAAGCAGTTCAGACAGCGTTAAATAATCAGAAAAGTAAATCTGATGAAGACTTTCAAAAACGTGTAGAAGCTGAGATTAAAAAGCGTGAAGATTATGCTAAATTGAGTGAAACCCAAAAACGAGATAGAGACTTTGAAGAGAGGCAAAATAAATTCAACGAAGAAGTCGCAGCTTTCAAACAGTCACAGTTAATCATGGAAGTAAAAGAAGATTTACTATCTAAGAATTTACCTGTTGAACTAGCTGAAACTTTTGCTAAGCATGGCTCAGCTGAGGAAGCTTTAAAAGCAGTAACGGTATTAGAGAGAGCATTCCAAGATGCAGTAGCAAATGCAGTAAAAGCATCAGCAAGACAAATTACACCAGGTGCAAGCGGGACTGGATTTGATAAGCAAATGAATATAGGACAAAGACTTGCAAAAGGTATTAACCATAAAAAACCATTTTAGAAGGAGAACAATAGATGAGAACTAGAAATATTTTCAATGAAAAAGAAATTCTTCACAACTTAGAATATGAAGCAATTTCAGTAACAGTAGATAAAACTACTACAGGAACAGTAGATGAAGGTGGACGTAAAATCTTAAAAGCTGGAACATTCTTAGCCGGAGATGGTAAGTCTATCTTTGAGGACAGAACTAAAAAAGTTAAAAAATTAACAAATGATGCAGCAGCAACTTATGTTGATGGAGTTGCATTACATGATGTGGATTTAACAGATGGAGATGCAGTTGTTGCTTGTGTATTTAAAGGTACATTACGTGAAGACAAATGTAACAACGGAGCCGCTGTTGAAGGTAAAGTAAAAGAAAAATTAAACTTAATCAAATTTGTAAAAGGAGTGTAGTAAAATATGGCGTTAATTTATGACACAATTACAGCTGAAAATGTAGCTGGATACTGGAACGGAACTCAAGGGGAAGTAAATGAAACTTTAGGGGATAAATTATTCCCTGCTAAAAAACAATTAGGAATTAAACTTGCAATGGTAAAAGGTGGAAGTGGTAAAGCTGTAGTACTTAAACCTGCTGCATTCGATACTAAAGTACCATTAAGAGAAAGAATGATGTTAAGTATCACAGATACTCAAATGCCATTCTTTAAAGAAGGATTACTTGTTAAAGAAGAGGATAGACAACAATTAAACATGATATCTTCTACAGGGAATCAAGAGCTTATTGACACTGTGTTAAGTGGAATCTTTGATGACCACGCACTCCTTGTTAACGGAGCTAAAGCACGTATTGAAGCTATGAGATTACAAGTGTTAGCAACTGGTAAAATCTCATTCAACAATAACGGTGTAGCTCAAGAGTTCGATTACGGGGTTAAACCTGAAATGAAGAGCACTGTAGCTAAAGCATGGACAGCAGCAGATGCAACACCTCTAAAAGATTTAGAAACAGCGATTGCAGCAATGGAAGCTCAAGGTAAAAAAGCTGAAGTGATTATTATGAACTCAACAACATTTGGATTATTAAAAAATGCTGATAGCACAGTTAAGCTAGTTAAACCATTAGCTCCTAAAGGTGCATCAGTAACAAGACAAGAGCTAAGAGATTACATCTTAGATGCATTTGATGCAACTGTAGAGATTTCTAGAGACTCTTATGAAGATGGAGACGGAACTGTTAAGAAATACTACCCTGATGGATATGTATCATTAATACCTAACGCTAAATTAGGTTCAACAGTGTTTGGTACTACTCCTGAAGAATCAGACCTATTAGGAGGAAACGTTGCAGGAACAGATGTTGAAATTGTAAATACTGGTATTGCAGTTACAACACAAAAATTAGTAGACCCTGTTAACGTTCAAACTAAAGTATCAATGATTACATTACCATCATTTGAAAGATTAGATGATGTTTACATGCTAGACATTCAACCATAGGTAAAAGCTTATGGATAGAGATATAGTGCTGTACAACGTTAAGGAAGACTTAGATATTCGTGACACATTGCAAGACACTATAATCTATAGACTTATTGACAAAGTCGTAGACCACTTTAAATTTGCTTATAAACAAGATGAAATAGATGATAAATATCGTTTCATCATAGAAGACTGTGTAATTAAACGTTTTAATAGGCGTGGTGCTGAGGGTGCCACGTCTGAAAGCGTTGAAGGACATTCAGTAAGCTATGAAACTTTCCTTAATGAGTTTGCTCCATGGGATGAAATGTTAAGGGAAGATTTCAAGAATGGGAAAGCTAAGAAGGGGCAACTATTTATTTTCTAATATGAGATATTCAGATAGAGCAGTCTTTAAACAAATAAGCAAAGATGAATATGACTTTGAAGCGGGAGAACACAAAGACACAGAACTTTATTCTGATATAGTTACGTGCTATGTAATGGATTTAGGATTAGATAAGTCTGTTAAGATATTCGGAGATTATAGCAAGCAAAGAAAAGTTATATATCTTAAGAATGCTTATACTAAGCCTTTTAACCTTGTAGAATACCTGGGCCAAAGGTACATACCTGTAACGGATAAACAGCTTGCCAAAGTATTTTATTTAGAAAAGGATGATAGCATTGGCACTTAAAGTATATGGTACCAAAAAACTAAAAGTAAACCTTAAAGATAAAAGGCAAATGAAACTTGTAAAAGGTATTGTTAAGAAAAATACAGCTATTCTTAATCAAGAGATGGTTAAGGCTGCTGTGTTTAAAGGTAAATATTCTACAGGTAGAACAAGGCAAAGTATTAGTTTATATATAGGCAATAACGGTTTATATGGTAAGGTACATCCTAACACAAAATACTCTCCGTATGTTGAATATGGGACAAGGTTTATGAGTGCTCAACCATTTGTTAAACCAGCCTTTCAAAAAGCAAAGAAAGAATTTATTAAGGACTTGGATAAATTAACATGATAAAAACTAGAGAACAAAGTATATTTGATGAAGTGTTCAAACAATGTAAGTTATTAGGTTTTAAGGTCTATGATTATAAACCGATGAATGAGGTACCTTATCCATTTGTAGAAATGGAAGATAGCTCAGTTAGTTACACTCCTAATAAGACAGATGTTAAAGGTAGTGTTAGCTTGAGTTTATCTGTGTGGGCTCTACAAACAAAAAGAAAAGAAGCTTCTAATATGGCAAATGCTATTTTAGAAAGATGTTTGAGGATAGAGCAAACAGACGGGTATTATTGGTCGTTAAACTTAAACGCAAGTACAATAAGAATATTAGATGATAGAACAACCGTTACACCGCTTAAAAGGGCTGTAATTGAGTTGGAATTTAATTTGAGATAAGGAGAAAGAAATGGCAGAGAAAAAAACATATGAAGCTAAAAAAGGCGTTGACATAATTCTGTTATACAGATTATTAAAAAACGCCAAAACTGAAGCAGCTTTTAAACTAGCTTTCCAAACTGAGCATAAAAATGAAATTAGTAGAGATGCTGATGCACAAAAAACAAAAGATGGGAACATCCAAAGTTTATCAGCTATCGAGTACGACTTTTCAGCAACTTCTATAGCTGCTAAAGGAGATGCTCATATTGATGAGTTGAAAAAAGCATTAATCAACGGAGAATTAGTTGAAATTTGGGAAATTGATAAAGCTGAAAAGAATTCTGAGAATAAATATAAAGCAACTTATTATCAGGGTTATATAACTAAATATGGAATGACAGCTAATTCAGAAGATAGCGTAGAACTAGAACTTGAATTCTCTATTAATGGTGTTGGTAAAGATGGATTTGCAACATTAACAGCTGATCAAGCTGAAGTTGTTCAATACGTGTTCAAAGACACTACTATAGAAGCTGGATAATAATTTAATAAAAGCTAACTGGTAGAACTGGTTAGCTTATTTTTTTCGGAGGATTACAGAATATGCAATTAACAATTAATGAAAAAACAGTAAACGTAAGATTTGGAGTGGGATTTGTAAGAGAACTTGATAAAAGATTTCCTTTAGAAGCTAAAGGCGTTAAGCTTGGAATGGTTTTAAGTATGAAAATTCCGGAAATATTAGGTGGGGATGTAGCAAGTTTATCAGATGTGATATATGCAGGTACTGTTCTTGAAACAGAAAGACCATCACAACAAGAAATTGATGAATTTATTGATAATCATTCTGATATTGAAGCATTATTCGATGAAGTGCTTAAAGAACTTGAAGAAAGTAATGCGGGAAAGAGAATTCTAAAACAAAACAAAGCGACACTGAACAAGGAGAGCGAAGAGAACTAAACTCTAAAGAAGCTTACGAAGAAATAGTAATAAATTGTACAAGGTTTCTTGATATAACAAATGTAAGAGATATTGACTACCTAACACTTTATGAATACGACCTGTTAATGTTTGGTGCAAGGATGAAAAAGCTAGATGAAGAGCTAGCACTCCATAAAAGAGCATGGCTTAACAGGGAAGTAGAGAGAACAGAAGAGAGAGGGAAAAAGCAATATTACGTTTATAGCAATTTTAAAGACTTTTTCGACTACGAGAAGGAATTAAAAATACTCAACGGAGAAGAAGTAACTAAAATTCAAGATAAAGAACTTGGTAATTTATTACTTAAAGCAAATACGTAGGAAAGGAGGTAGTTTATGGCAGAACAATATTCAGTTGAAGCGGTCTTATCAGCAGTAGATAAAGGATTTGGTAATGCATTAGACATGATCAATGATAAGCTTGATAAGTTTGATAATAAAGTTGGTAAAACTGAAAGTAGCGGTAGTAAATTAGGCTCTACATTTAAAGCAATGGCTTTAGCAAATTTAGCAGCTAATGCAGTAACAAAAGTAACTGGAGATTTGAACAGTTTAGTAAGTGAATCAATTAAAGCATCCGATGCAATGGATAAGTTCAGAAGTACAATGAAGTTTGCAGGACTAGATAACAGTGCTATTGAAAAAAGTGCTGCTGCTGTTAAGAAATACGCTGATGACACAGTATATGACTTAGACGTAGTAGCAAATACAACAGCCCAATTAGCAGCAAACGGAATTAAAGACTATGACGGATTAACACAAGCAGCGGGGAACTTAAACGCAGTAGCTGGTGGTAATGCTGACACGTTTAAATCAGTTGCTATGGTAATGACACAAACAGCTTCAGCAGGTAAACTAACCGGGGAAAACTGGAGACAGTTATCCGATGCAATTCCTGGTGCAAGTGGTAAGATTCAAGAAGCTCTTAAGAAAAACGGAGCTTACACCGGAGATTTCAGAAAAGCCTTAGAACAGGGTAAAATTAGTGCAGATGAATTTAACCAGGCCATCATGGATTTAGGTATGACAGATGTTGCAAAAGAAGCAGCGACATCAACTAAAACTATTGAAGGTGCAATAGGTAATATGAAAGCTGGAATTGTAACTAGTATTATGGAAATAATTGATGCCATTGGTAAAGATAGGATAACTGGAGCAATTACAGCGTTAGGAACATTCATTACTAATGGATTAAGTTTACTTAAAATTATTATCCCTCCAGTTATTTCAGCTTTAACTTGGCTATTTGACTTGATTAACAGGAATCAGGCGATAGTTTCGGCTATGGCAGGCGCCTTTATAGGATTTAAAGCAGCTTTAGCAATAGAAAAAGGAATTAATGCTGTGAGTGCTGCATTGAATGCATTTAAAGCTGCACAAAAAGCAGCAACACTAGCTCAAGCAGCATTGAATGCAGTAATGGCAATAAATCCATTTACAATAATTGTGTTAGCAATATCAGCCTTAGTTGCCTTGTTAATATACTTTTGGCACACTAACGAAGGTTTTAGAAATGCAGTTAAAGCAATTTGGGATGGAATTAAAGCAGCCTTTGTGCAAGCGTGGGAAGCTATTAAAGCAGCGTGGGCTGGAGCGGCTGAATTCTTTACAGGTATTTGGAGTGGTATTAAATCCGGAGTACAAGGTATAGTTCAATGGATAGCTCAAACTTGGAGCGGCGCAGTTGCTGTTCTTAAAGTAGTTTGGGATTCAATATCAAACGCAGCAACGACAGCATGGAACTTTATAATCCAAAGCATAATGTCAGTAGTGCAACCTTTCATCAATACTTTTGTTAATGGCTGGAGTATTCTAAAAGATGGTATCAATGGAGTTTGGAACGGAATTAAATCTATATTCAAAGGTGCTTGGGAGTTTATTAAGTCCGTTGTGTTAGGAGCAGCATTACTTATAATTGATGTTGTATCAGGTAACTTTAGCAAACTAAAAGCTGATTTACAGATAATATGGGATGGAATTAAAAATGCATTCTCAACAGTTTGGAATGGGATTAAAACTATTGCTGTTACAGTGGTAACTACTCTAGTTAACCTAGTAAGAAATGCTTGGGAAGGACTTAAACAAGTCTTAACTACAATTTGGAATATTTTAAAAACTTCAGCAACTACAATTTGGGATGGACTAAAATCAGCAGTACTAAGTATTACTAATGCTCTTGTAAATACAGCTAAATCAGTTTGGGAAGGATTTAAAAATTTCTTCTCATCTCTAATAAATGGAGTGAGAAATACAGCCGTCAACACTTGGAACAGTATTAGTCAAGTGTTGTAGGTATTATAAGTGGATTAGTGGGTGCTGCCCAGAATGCTTGGCACTCATTCAGAAACGGAGTTTCTAACTTAGTAAGTAGCGTTTCTAACATATTCTACTCATTAAGAAATATCAACTTATGGAGTGCAGGTAGTGCTATTATTAATGGATTCCTTAATGGGTTAAGGTCAGCTTGGGGAAGTGTTCGAAACTTTGTAAGTGGAATCGCTGACTGGATTCGTGACAACAAAGGGCCTATTTCATACGACAGAAAACTTTTAATCCCTGCTGGTAATGTAATTATGGGTGGATTTAATGAAGGACTTGAAAATGGCTTTAAAAATACGATGTCAAAAATTGAAGGGATAACAGGTAATATTCAATCAAGATTTAACATTAATCAATCTAAAGCGTTGAACGTAGAAAGCAATTATCAAGGTCAATCATTGAACATAAACTTTAAATTAGGAGATAGAGCGTTTAAAGGATTTGTTGAGGATATCAACGACTTAAACGGGGAAATGGTGCAATTAGAAGAAACTTATGCACTGTAGATAGGAGGAATGCAAATGTACAATTTTATTAATACTAATGAAATAGGGGAAATGCAGCATTCCTCTATTCAAACCATATTTAACGGAGTAAACCTGGATTTAAAAGGTTACAGAACATTAACTGTAACAGGTAGGTCTCTCATAGGAAGAAGAATCAACAGTACTGAAGTTCCTGGAACTGATGGTAAATACTTCTTATCAAGTGAGCTAGAAGCAAGAGAAATAACAGTTAAATTTCAAGTTAAAGCTAATAATAACGCTGATTATAGAATCAAGCTTAATGTTCTGAACACATTACTACATAGCTTAGAACCAAAAGAATTAAAATTCACAGATGAGCCTGATTATAAATTCATGGCAATACTTGAAAAAACAGGATCTATTGAAGAGACTGATAACACTGTAGTATCAACCTACACATTCTTATGCCTAGATCCTTACAAATATAAAAATGCTCAAGGAGATGTAGGTACAGATAGAGTAACAATTACTAAATTACCTAATAATTCAGATGAAATTATACCTGATGCAATTAAAAATATCTGTAGCAAACGCTGGAGATAAGATTATTATTAAAAACCAAAACACAACTAAGAAAATTGTAATTAATCATAACTTTTCAAGTAATGATCTAATAGAAGTCAATTTAAATAATGATTATCCACTGAAAATCAACACTGTTAATAAGAGTGAATTAATTGATTTTTGTAGAAAGTGATTACGATTTTTTTCGGTTAAAACAAAATGATGTAATTACAGTAACAAACTGTAAAAAGAGTAGAAATATACACGAAGGAGAGATTATACTAATGAAATTATTTTTTTATTTAACAATGATGAAAAAGCTCTTAGGTACAACATCTCCTATTAGTGCTACTCAAAAAGAAGAGCTTAACAGTATTCAGACATTAGAAGCTGTAGTGCGATATTCTGAATTAGTAGAAAATGCTGTATATATAGGTCATAAAGACTATATTAAATCAGATGTATTCCATTTATACAAAATCGATACAGTAACTAAACAGGACATAAGCGACGTTAAAATAACAGCTGTTAATTCATTCTATGATGATATGGAAAGCGACGGATATATTAAGGACTACAGACCTACAAATAGAGATATATTAAGCGTGTTAACAACAATACTTACCGGCTCTAGATGGCAAGTAGGAACTTGTAACGCTCAAAGAAATTTAACTAGTAATTTACTATGTGACAAGAAAGGCTGCATTGAGTAAAGTAATTGAAGCTACTCAAGTTGAAATTAGACCACGATATGTATTTAATCGAGGTAAAATTGTAAATCGATATTTAGATGTTTTTACTAGATTAGGTCGTGATAATGGTAAAGTCTTTGTACACGGTAAAGATTTACTTACAGTAAGTGAGAAAAAGTCAAAAGGTGCTATTTATACAGCTGTTGTAGGTCGTGGTAAAGGGGAAGAAACAGACACAGGAGGCTATGGTCGTAGAATAACATTTAAAGATGTTGTGTGGGACAGAAGAGCAGAAAAGCCTGTTGATAAACCGGCCGGTCAAGAGTATGTTGAAATACCTGCCATGACTAGATTATATGGGTTCGATAATGGTAAAAAACCAAGAATTAAAATAGTTGAGTTTCAGGATGAAGAAAATCCGGAAAAATTACTTTGGTTATCATATCAATGGTTAGAGAAAAACAGTAGAATTCAAGTTGAATACAGTGCAACTGTAGTAAATGTTGGTAATTTAGATTTAGGGGACACAGTAGGTATTAGCAATACTAAATTAGGTATTAAATACAAAACTAGAGTATTCAAAGTCGAACGTAATTTAATTAACAACAGATTAACTAAATTTGGAATTGGGGATAAAGTAACAACTTCTCCATTTAGTAGAACTATTGAGCTTGCTAAAGATATGAAGAATTTCCAGGATGACACGATTTATTGGCTGGATAAGATTAGAGAACGTTTATCAGATAAGTTCTTAAATGAGGACGGTTATAATTATGATTTAAAAGCTAATAATGAGTATAATCTACCTGCTGGGTATTATTCATTCGACAAACCTATTAATCAAAATCCAACTAAAGTTGTATATATGGGAGCTGGTAAAATTGCTATAGCTGACAGCAAAAACCATCGGGAGAGTGGAACTGGAGAACATTCCTTGATGGTAGGGGTGCTTCACTAGATCTAATTAACACAGGAGTACTTAAGGCTGGTAGAATTCAATCAGCTGATGGTAGCTCTTATTGGGATTTAGATTCCGGGGCGTTTCACGTTGGCCAACAAGCAATTGAAGAAACAATAACAGCAACAGTTAATGCTAAAAAAGATGAGATTGTTGCAGCAATTAAAAAAGATGTTCAGATAAAAGATGGGAAAGATGGTGTAAGCTCATATATCCACAAAAAATATTCTAACTTTTCTGATGGTAGAGATATGAATGATAATCCCAACTCTACTTATTTAGGGCTTTACACCGGAACTAGTAAAACCGCCCCTACTGATTATACGCAGTATAGTTGGACAAAGATTAAGAATGAAGGAAAACTATATAAAGGATATGCTAACAGTTTAAAAGGGTTAGATTTTACAGTTATAGAACCTGATGACAATTCATTTTTACTAGCTAAAAATAGCCCTCACGTAAATATTACTAATGATGACGATATTAGCGATATTTGGCAAGCTAATATGTTTCTGAGCTTGAAGCCTAATACAAAATATACACTTACAGCACGTGCAAAGGGTAATAAGAATAAATTATGGGCTTATTTCAGAAATAACAAGACTTCACAAGAGTACCCATGGGGACAACTAGAGTTTGGGAATACATTAGAAACTAAGAATGTAGTATTTACAACAGGAAATGATGTTGAAGATGTGTTATTCAAGTTTATATTAGTTCCGGAAGATGAAAACTGGACGGGTGTTCAGGTTGAGTGGTACACAATACATGAAAGTAATAGAGTTTACACAAGTTATCCTACTAACGAGCCTGCTCAATATCATAAGTATAGATATTTTGGTTATGTAAACAAAGAGAGTAAACCTGTAGCAAGTGATTTTGATTGGTTCGACATTCAACAAAAATCAATTACAGGAGATAAATATACACACATTGTTTACTCAGATAATCCTGATGGTAGTAATTTTGGGCGTACACCTAAGAAATTCATGGGTGTAGCAAGGACTAATTCTCCTGCATCTCCTACAGATAAAAGAGATTATAAATGGTTTAAATTGCAAGGAGACAATGGTAAATCAGCACCAAACTTTAACCTATTATTAAATACTGAAATTAAGTCTAGCAGCTCTTACACATTAAACGGTGCAACCCCTACAATTAATCAAAATGACCTCAACGGTCGTAACTCTGTAGAGATTAACAACAGAGGGCTAACTGGTAATGCTTGGAAAGGTATTTCTTTTATTAGCTCTAAGAAAGAGTTTAAAAGAGGAGATACTATTGTAATTAGACTACCTATCTACATTTACAGTGATGTACCTGTAGATAACGGAATCCATTTAGCTTTAAAATCCCATGTGGGTAACAAACAGTTGACAGGATTTAATCTTGACAATGGGACACCAAAAGATACGTGGGTTATTAAAGAATTTGAGTACACAGTCCAACAAGATTTCACATCTCAAAGCGATAATCTATTTTTCATCTTTACTACTAAGAACGGACATTTTAAAATGGCTGAGCCTTATATGGCGGTTGATGGGGATATGCCAAGAGATTGGATGCCAAGCTTAGAAGACTTAAAAGCTCACTCATTATCAGCAAATGTAAGGGTAGCTGGGACTTATGAAGGTAAGAAAACTAATAACATTAAATTCTATGTAGATGTTTATTACGATGGGGAAAGATCAATAACGGATTTAACCTAACAGCTAAAGTTTGGGGCGGCGGTCTTAATAAGACTCAAGAGAACGCTACTTATAATAGCGATGGAGAGCTTACTAATGTTTACTACTCAAACGGGGTTAAAGACGGGACAACAATTAACATTAAGTTAGATGTTGAATATCAATTCTTGAAAACTACTTGTTTTGCAAGACTTGATAATCTTCCTGATACTGAACTTGTAAAAGAGATTACAAATAAATACAAAACTTTTGATACGACATTAGAACAGTTTAAATCTCAAATTGGAGAGCTTAATGACAAACAATTTAAGGTTGCTATTAGAGGGGACAACCTTCTAAACTCAGCTGAAAAGAAAACAGGTAATAACTTAACTTATACGACTTTAGAGCCTATGAAACCTGGTAATACATATACATTAGTAGCTGATTTTAGATATTTCCCAGCTAATCAGGAATTAAGAATATTTAACAGTGAAAGACAAAGACTTGTAGCTGGTATTAACATGTTTACATTTACAGTGCCAACAGAAACAAGAACGATTAATTTAACACCGTTAGGAAATACTACTGAGGTAAAAAACCTTGAAGTTTGGGAAGGAAATTTCAATGAAGGGTTAGAGGACAATTCATTCGATGCTGTAACCGGTGGAGCCGGAAAAATTGTGGGAATTAAGCTGAAAAATGAATTTAAAGTGGGCCGCTATTACAAAATAATGTTTGACACAACAGCCCCTAACAACAGTGTAATGGCTATTGGTATTGATGAGTATTTTCTCGCAGGTAATAGTGGTGGTAAGGATATCCCTAACACGAACTATAAACCAATGACCGCAAAAGATAACGTGTTATTTACAAGAATTTCAAGTAAAGCAAATGACAATAAAGAGGCTGTTTACTTAGAATTCTCAGGAGATTTTGACAAATCACAAATTACCAATGTTAGATTTTATGAAATTAACTTAGGGTTTAGATACACGAAAAGAAATGAAACTGTAGATATTGCTTCTTTGATTAATCAGTCAAAAGAAGAAATTACCTTGAAATTATCAAAAACTTTAGCTACAGATTACATGACCAAAACGCAAACTGAAACATCTATTAAATTATTGAGAGATAAAATAGAAAATGTTGTTACTGATGAAAACTTTGGAACTACTTTAGTTCAAAATGCTAAAAGTTTAAAATTAGCTTGGAATAATTATTCTAAATATTTTCAATTTGAAGATGAAAGCTTAATCTTATACGAAGGAAAGACGGAAAGTGCCAAGAAAAGAGTTAAACTTGATTATCTTGGAACATCATATTATGACCAAAACGGAGAATTTTCCGGAGCGATAAGAGGCTATTATAAATCATACTTTTGGGGCAGAGATGTAGGGTACTATTCAGGAATGAACTTTGTGGTAAAGGCAAATGGTAGAGTAGGTTGGTATGAAGAAACGCAAGAGTGGGGGTTTAAGTTTGAAAGACCATTACTAGCTTACAATCACAAAGAAGATGATAACGACTTGGAGCTAAAAAATACGTTAATATCTTATGTTGATTTTGAAGCACGAGGAAAATCAACTTTTAAAGGTAAAACGTATATTAAAACTTTATTTGTAGACGGTGCAGAGGGCGACCCAGAAGGCTTTTTTCAAGGTCGAAATATTGATTTAACTGTTAGTGGTCTCCGTTTGAAATTTAGAAACGGTGTGCTTGTATCGTAAGGAGGAAAAGATGCAAAATGAAATATCAAAAAAATTAGGAATTGTAAAAGTGAAAAGTGATATAACTAAATTCACTGAAATTATGGCTAGAGATTATGAACTGGAAGCTTTTGAAGTAACTGGTATTTTAGCTCAAGTACTAATAGAGTGGCAAAAAAGAGAGTTGATTGAATCAAATGATGAATTCTCAAAAGTTTTAAAAGATTTAAACGAACAAATTTCTAAAAAAGAAGAACAAAATTAAAAGATATAAGGGCGGTTATTACACCGCTCTTTTTTAAGGAGGTGCAAACATTGCACATAACATTGGCGGAACTTGCTAATCAATATTACGAAGTATTTAACGACATTTATATTCACGCTTTAGCTGGAATAATAGTATTTGACATTATTACAGGACTAGCGAAAGCGTGGGTAACAAAAACGGTTAACTCCACAATAGGAAGACGTGGGTTAATTGAGCATCTGATTGTGTTAGTACTAGTTGTAACGGTCTATCCCTATTTAATCTATATAGGCTTTGAAGAAGTCGCTACCGCTTTTATATTCTTCTTCATTGCAACCTATGGAGTATCACTTATTGAGAACTTAGCAGCGGTAGGTGTGCCATTTCCCAGGGGTTTAAAGCGAAGACTAGAAAAGCTAAGAGATGCATTTAATGAAAAGGAGTGATTAAACCTTGGAAAAAATAATTAGATTAAGTATTGAAAACACAACAAAAATAAGACAAGTAGAAGATAGTTTTTGTGAGTTGTATTCACATGATAAAAACAACGGTGCTTTTGAGTTTGAAATTTCAAAAGGTACATTAACTAATGAAAATGTAGTAGCACTATTTAAATTCTTAAGAAGTGGTAGCTATTGGAAAACTAACGGAACTGTAGAAGATAATAAAATCAAGTTTAACTTTGATACCTCACTAATCACTCAAAATGAAGAGGTTGTTTGCTATATCTACCTTGATAAAGAAGAACGCAACAGCGATATTTTCAGATTTAGGTTCAAAGTAAATTTATCTGAAATAGATAAAGCTAATCAACTACCTGTAAAAGAACGCTTTTTTGCTAATAGCATGATAGTAGATAGAGTGGATGTGCTTACTAAAGAAGACTTTGATAATGCTATAGCTGAGATATCTAAAGGTAGTAAATTCTTAACAGAAACTCAAGCGAATGAAAAATACGCTCTAAAAGGAGATATCCCTAACGTATCTGATTTTGTATCAAGTACTCAATTATCAGATTATGCTTTGCGAACTGATATTCCGGATAGCGAAACTATTGTAAATAAAGCAGTTGAAAAAGTTGAGAAAAAGGGATATTTAACAGAACATCAATCACTAGCTAATTATGTCACTGAAACGCAGTTAGAAGGTAAGAATTATTTAACTCAACACCAGGATATTAGCAAACTAGCTACAAAAGAAGCTGTTGATAATGTTGCTGCTAAAGTTACACAATTAGAAAACAGACCAGTGACATCAAGCTATGATGATAGTGAGATTAAGCGAAAACTTAAAGAACTTGAAGACAGACCAGTTACCGCTAATATCGATACAAGTAATTTTGTAACAAACACACAATTAGAGGATAAGCATTATCTAACGAAGCACCAACCGTTAACTGATTACGCTACTAAAGAAGAACTTAGAAAAGCTTTCTTAGACGAAGAAAACCAAGAGAAATATGCTAAAAAAACTGAATTACCACAACCATATAACGACACTGATATTAAGAGTAGGTTAACAACGTTAGAGAATAGACCTGCTGGGAATGTTGATACTAGTAATTTAGTGTCAAGAGGAGACTTAACAACACTTGAATTAACAATCAATAGAAAGTTAAACGGAGAAGGTGGTATATTCACAAATACAGGATATAAAGAACCTTTTCAATATTTTCAAGATACACGTGTAGGGAATCCGCAAAATTATTACGGAAGAATTTACAGCAATAATACTGAAAGAATAATAATTAGTAACGCTAGTAAATACACAAACTTAGATACAGCGTTATACACATTAGCAAGTTCAATTCCAGATGGATATACTCCAGACTTTGAGTTTTCGGAAAGCGATAATCTTAAATTCATCACAACACAAAACATACATAATTACATACCAGCAAACACTGGAAACACAGGAAACACAACTGAACTAGACAACCGATTAAAAGTTCTTGAAGCTAAAAATTGGGAAATACACGGTCGAGGAATGCCAAACGGTGTTGTAACAGCACCTGTTGGAACGACTTATGTAGACGAGGCAGTTACTAACGGTGCTTTGAAATGGATTAAGAAAACTGGAACAGGTAACACAGGTTGGGAGGTTCTATTTGGAGATACTGGGTGGAAAATAATTCCATCTGTATCAAAATTAGGTGGTTCGTATGTTAAAGTAAGACGTGTTAATAATATTGTGTCTTATCAATTCGGAGGATTATCGTGGGGTTGGTTCGGTATCGTAAGACGTGGTGGAGCAGGATATCAAGTTCAACCGTCAGACAGAGAAAGAAACTGTTATATTCTAGGTTTGAGTGGTATACCGATAGGGTACCGTTCTGAAGCGTCACTTATTGGAGGTATATACAATGACAAGGGAACACCTTATGGAACGTGGTATTTAGGGGGAGTTGGAGACGGGAATATGTTACGTTTTCAATTCACTGACCCCGTGCCAACAGATAGAGATATAGGAGATATACGAGTAAGTTCAATATCTTACTTAACAAGTGACCCGTGGCCAGCAAACTAGGAAAGGAGGTGAATTAATATGATAAACTGGAAAGTACGATTCAAGAACAAACGCTTTGTAATAGCATTTATAGCAGCACTATTGCTACTAGTCAAACAAGTTGCAATGTTGCTAGGATATAATCTAAATACTGAAATGTTCAACAATAACATTAACGGAATTGTTGACACAGTATTTTTACTATTAGGGTTATTAGGAATAGTCAACGACCCTACAACAAAAGGCTTTTCGGATAGCGAACAAGCCTTAAATTATAAAGAACCAAAACAAGACTAGTAAATAGTCTTTTTATTTTATTCAAAATACAGGAGGAAAAAGAATAATGGTTAGAACAACAGATTTATTAAACGAAGCAAGACGTATAGCAAATTTAGGAATAGGTGTTGACCAAGACGGAGCATATGGCACTCAATGTGTAGACTTACCTAACTATTTAAGCTCTTATTTCTTTGGTAAAACATTGTGGGGGAATGCGATAGACTTGCTTAACAGTGCAGCAGCATTAGGATATAAAGTTGAGTATAACGTTGTAGGAGACCTTAACAGCAAACCAAGAGCGGGTGCGGTGTTTGTAATGGACACTACTTATACAGCAGGTCATCCTTATGGGCATACAGGAGTTGTAATTGAAGATTCAGACGGATATACGATGAAAACTATTGAACAAAATGTTGATGGAAACTGGGATAGTTTATATGTAGGTGGTCCAGCAAGATATATAACTAGAGATTTTGAAGGAATTGTAGGGTGGTTCTATTATCCGGTTGATGATACACCAGCAAGCACCCCAGTTACAACCGATTTATACGAACTAGACAAAACAAGAGTATTTACAGTTGGTGTAGAGGGGTTAAACGTGAGGTCAGCTCCTTCAACGAGTGCTGAGGTAGTTGCAAACTACTCTAAAGGCGAGGAGTTCAACTACACACATTATTGTTACGCAGATGGTTATGAATGGCTGTCTTACGTAAGTCATAGTGGAGAACGTAGATATGTTGCTAGCATGGAATTAGCTTCAGGAACTGACTATGGTACATGGAGATACTTGTAATTAAATATATTTAGTGATAAAATATACATAGATGAATATTTTTCATACTTTATTCCCTAAGCTCAGCTTAATTGCTGGGCTTCTTTTTTTATGTCAAATTTCCTTTTTTTATAGAAATTTCTTAGAATTTCCGTTAAAAAAATTAATAATATCTATTGACACTATACCTTATATAGAGTATAATTATAGTACAAGGTAAAGAAAGAAGGTTGAAGACAATGACAGTAGACAAGTTAATTAAAGATATAGAGGAATTATTTGAAACTGATATCACCGATTATAGAATTTCTAAAGATACTGGAATTACATTAAGTGTTATTCAAAAATTACAGAAATGGCAAATATGCATTAGAGAATATGACATTAAAGATAGCTAAAAAAATTATACGAATACAAGGAGAAAATAAACATGACAAACTATGGAAAAAAATGATGTTAGTAGTAAAAGAATTAGTATTAGAAGAAGGAGCTTTTTGTATCATATTGGAGCGAAGATAATTTTAATGATATTACTACAGTTTATTCAGTGGATGAGTTAAAAAGCTCACTTAGGAAATTTAGATGAAGAAGATTTTTGAAAATATAGTAATTCAAGTGAATTTTGATAATCAAGAAAAAAAGATTACCAAATTACATTAAATGATTTTGATGCGGTGTATAACAAAAAAATGAGTTTATCCTGAATTTACTTCACAACACAAGATAATAATTTAAGCCCTCAATAAATAGGGGGCTTTTTTTCTGTAGGGAAAAAAATAGGGAAAAAAACCTTCTTAATGGTTAGAAAAAAATCGATTAATTTCTGCATATTTTTCTAATGCGTTGGATATTTGTTAAAATATGCTCAAATTAGTATATTTTTTTATGCTTTTTTTAGGCTTTTTCACTTTATCAATTTACGGTTACATGATATAATTACATAGTTAAATATAAAGTAATGAGGTTTGATAATTATGAGTATGATGAAAAAAATTTAATAATTTATTTGTAAGCGAAGAAGATTTTGAAGATGAAGAAATAGTAGAAAATACACCAGAAGTACAAGAAGAACCAAGAAAAAGAGTTTCAAAGGAGAAGCCAGTGAGCAGTAAACAACCAGTAAATCCAATTTTAAATAGAGGAAACAATGTAGTATTAACAGAACCACTTGTTTTTGCTGATAGTAAAGATATTGTTGATGATATCAAAAAAATAAAGTTGTAATTATTAATTTAGCTAAATTAGATATTGAAACAGCAGATAGATTATTAGACTTTATTTCAGGTGGAATATATGCTCTAGATGCTAGACTAAAAACAATTGGAGAAGATATTTATCTTTGCGTTCCAAATGGTGTTGAGGTTTCTGGAGACTTTTACGAAGGAGAGTACTAATATTGTTAAATGTAACAGAATATTATTGGGTATATAGATTTGTATCTTATCTCTTTTCATTTTATTATTATTCTATTTTTTTGCGTATGTAATAATGTCTTGGGTACCACAAGTTAGAAATACTTTTATCGGAGAGTTTTTAACTGCTATTTGTGAACCATACTTGAAACTATTTAGAAAATTAATACCACCGGTTGGAATGATGGATATTTCACCAATTGTTGCTTTTTTTGCACTAAACCTAATTCAACGGTTAGTATATTTTATCTTATTCGGATAATTGATAGTTATGAAAAAGATAAATTTTTTGGCAACAGCATCCAACGAAGAAAAAGAAATCGCAGAAAACTTACTTCAAACTGTAAGCTTTTTAGATAATCGCAATACCGTAACAAGATTTCTTACAAACTTTGAACAAATAGTTCTTAGTAAAGTTGCTGCATATAATTATCCTGACTATCAAGTTGAATTTTTTGGCGGATATGAAGATAGTGAAAGAAAAAAAGCAAAAATAATTTCTAATGAGTACTATGATATTGATTACGATATAGTTTGCCTAAAAGCAGACTATAATAATAAATTTAATAAAATAGAACATAGAAATGTACTCGGAACAGTTCATAATTTAGGAATTAATTTTAATAGAGTAGGAGATATAGTAGTTTCTGAAAGCTCTATTTATATATTTGTTGATAGAGAGATTGCTGACTTTATAAAAAAATGGAGTTAACAAAAAAATTGGTAGAGTTAATCTAGAGTTTAAAGAAGTTAGTGAACTTGATATCGATATAAAGAAACAATTCCAAGATTTTTGAAATAGTAACTTCATCATTTAGAATTGATTCAATTGTCGCTAAAATTACTAATAAATCTAGAAGCAAGATTAAGGAATTTTTTTAGAACAAGAATTTGTTAAACTTAATCATGTAATAGTAAAAAAATGGTGAGAAAAAAATTGTTCAGTAGACGATATTTTTATCGATAAGAAAAATATGGTCGATTTACAATTAAAAGTTTTTGAACAAAAATAAAAAGAAGTTTAAAATATAGAATTACAATCTCAAAACTAATATAAAAACTAATCTCTAGTGAAGAGGTTAGTTTTTTTATGTATAAAGAGGAGAATTATATTATATTTTTTTAATAAAAAAATATTTTTATTTTTTTCACATTTACTTGATATAATAAAAAAATACAAAGTAGGAGGAATTTCTATGAATATAAAAAAGAATAAGAAAGTATTTCACACCTGTAGTGTTAAGTTTTTGCATGTGTACTTTCTGGTTGTTCATCAAATGTTACTAGTGATAATCAAAAATAATACAGTAAAAAAAAGAAAAAAAATTCAACTTTAGAAGGTAAATGGAAAGTAAAAGATTTCCAGGATACAATTAAACAATTGTCACAAGTTAGAGCTAGAATAGTCGATGAGGATAAACGCATAAAAAATTTTTATAATGACTTTGATATGACATTAACTATTACAAATGATAATGCAGTACTACATTATACATTTGATGTTACAAAATTATATGAGTATTATTTTAATAATTTTGAAAAAGGAATTTATGAAGATTTAGAGCAGTATACTAATAAAAAAAGAACTAGCTTTAATGTAAATTATAATGTTTTGGAATATACCAAAGCTATAAGAGATGGGGACAAGATAGATTATACACTAAAAAATGGTGAAATAGATGAAGATAAAAAGACTATAACATTCCCTGAGACACCATCGATAGATAGTGAGTACCTACTTGGGAACCCTACTTATAATGATGAAACTAATCCTGTAACATATAGTTATAGTGTAGAAAATAATGAATTAACTCTCACAGTAACTGCGAAAGATGTAAAGGGAAAAGAATATCCAATAAATATTAAATTTACAAAAGAAAATTAAAGAAGGTGTTACTATGAATAAAAAAGGAATTAAAAGATATATCTTGCCTGTATTTTTAAGTTTTGCTTTTGTCCTTTCTGGTTGCTCACAATCAAATAGTAATAATGGAAACAATACTACTCAAGAAGAAGAGAATCCTACTATAGAGGGAACATGGAAAGTAAAAGATTTCTCTGAAACAGTTTATAAAATAATTATCGATATGGGTGGTTCAGAAGAACGTGCACAAGCTTTAAAAGATTATTATAATAATGTTGATTTGAAATTAACGATAAAAGATAAAGATGTTGTAATGACTAATAGATTCGATGTTAAAGAACTATTTGAAGCTGATTTCAAACGTTCAGGATACAAGAGATACAAAAGATATAGAACAATATAAAAAAAATAGAGAATTAATGTTTAAGGTATCACAAAAAGAAATTAGAACACACTGAATCTTCATTTGAGAATAATGTGATTAATATTAAATTAAAAAGATGGAGTATTGGATACAGATAAACAAACTATATCTTTCCAGGAAACTCCAACAATCGATGGACTTTATACACTGGGGATAGAAACGAAAAAAATTAGAAAAAAAGAGCCAATCACATTTAATTATAAAATTGAAGGTAAAGAACTTATACTAACTGTATTAGGGAAAAAAATAGAAAAGATAAAAGATCAAAACAGTAGTAATCAAATTTACAAAAGAAAAAAATTAACGTAGGAGAATCAGTATGAATATAAAAAGAATTAAAAAATATATCTTACCAATATTTTTAAGCTTTGCATTTGTACTTACAGGATGTTCGCAGTCTAATGGCAATAATGGTAATAATACAGCACAAAAAGAAGAGCCAAGCCTAGAAGGTACATGGAAGGTAAAAGATCTCCCGGAGACTATAAAGCAACATCTTGAAGGAACCGCAGTAAGCTCTGAAAGTATTGAGAATATAAAAAAAGAATTTAGTGATGTAAATCTAACATTAACAATAAAAGATAATAATGCTTTTATTCATTATAATTTTGATGTTACAAAGTTATATGAACAAGAATACTCACAAGCAGCTAAATTTTTAGTAGGTACATATAAGGAGTTTGTAGATGAAAATATAGAGCTTTTTAAATCCTCTAAAGAACGTAATAAACATATTGATGTTACAAGAGAAAACAATAAAATAGACTATACATTAAAAGATGGAGTATTAGATAAACAAAATAAAACTATTTCATTCCCTGAGACACCTGCAATAGATTCTAGATACCTTCTTAGTACTACGACATATAAATTTGATTCAGCACCTATTACTTATAATTATAAAATAGAGAATAATGAGTTAGTATTAACAACAACCGGAACTAACTATAGAACGAAAAAAGATGCTACAGTAGTAATCAAATTTACAAAAGAAAAATTAACGTAGGTAAATCACTATGAATATAAAAAGAATTAAAAAAATATATCTTACCAATATTTTTAAGCCTTGCATGTGTGCTTACAGGATGTTCGCAGTCTAATGGCAATAATGGTAATAATACAGCACAAAAAAAGAAGAAAAAAGCCTTGAAGGTACATGGAAGGTAAAAGATTTACCTGAAACAGTTCACAATATAATAGTTTCTGGAGTCGGTTCAGAAGAGCGTGCTCAGGCCATAAAAAAAATTATTATAATGAAGCAGATATTAAATTAATAATAAAAAGATAAAGATGTTGTTTTTAACAAATACATTCGATGCTAACAAACTATATGAAGCAGATTTTTAAGCGTTCAGGGTATAAAAGACATAAAGATTTAGATGATTTTTAAAAAAAGTAATGCTTATATGTTTAATCTTTATAAATCAAAAATTAGAACACACGGAAGCTTCTATTGAAAAATAGTGTCATTAATGTTAAAGTAAAAGATGGTGTTTTTAGATACTGAGAATAAAAACTATATCATTTCCTGAAACTCCAAGAATTGATGATCTATATCTTTTAGGAATATATACTGATAAAAAGAGAATTAAATCCTGTAACATATAATTATAAATTGGAAAAACAATGAATTGATTTTTAACTGTGTCAGGGGAAAATAGATACAAAAAGAACAAACAGTAGTAGTCAAATTTACAAAAGAAAAATAATAGAAAAGAGGTAGTTTAACAATAAAAGTTAAATTACCTTTTTTTGCATACAAAAAAAGTTGAAAAAAAGGCTGTATAGGTATATAATTAAGTGTTAGCAAAAATTTTTATATTTAAAGAGGATAGCATGAAAAAAATTTAATAACGAAAATGCTGGATCTTTACAAACAGCCTAAGTACAAAAGTATAGTTAACTATATTTTCTTTGGTGTTTGTACAACATTAGTTAACGTAGTAACCTACTTTATTTTTGTATTACTATGGTATGGGAGTAAGACCAGCTAACTTAATATCGATAACATTATCAATTTTATTTGCTTACTTTGTTAATGCGAGATATGTATTTAATTCAAAAAGCTGTTGGATTTTAAAAAAAGTTTTTCTATGAATTAGCAAAAATTTTTTTCACAGCGAGATTATCTACACTAGTTATAGAAGTATTCGGAGTTGAATTCTTTATTTATTTAGGTATGAATGCATACTTATCTAAATTTATTATACAATTTGTAGTGCTAGTTGCTAATTATGTAATTAGTAAATTCTTAGTATTTACGAAGGAGAAAAATAACTAATGAAATGGTTTATAACAGACATGGATGGTACTTTTTTAAATGATAAAAAAGAAGTAGCACCAAATGCTCGTGATGTAATTGTAAAATTACAAGATAAAGGAAGTAAATTTATAATTGCGACAGGAAGACCAGATATAGCGATAAAGCATTATTACTATAATCTAGGTATGAATGACGTTGTAATATCAAATAATGGTAGTTTAATAAGAAATCTTACTAGAGGGGAGATTGTTTATCAAAAAAGCTTCAAAATTGAAGAAGTTGAAACAATCTTTAATATGTTTAAAGAACTAAATGATGATAGTATTGAATTTCATGTTTATACATTGAATTACATATACTGTGATAGACTATCATTTAGCATGGCAAGAATGAAACGTATAGAAAAGGATATGCCTGAAGAATTAAAAACTCCTATGTATATTCATGAAGATATAATTGGAGAAATCAAAAAGAATAATGAAAGTTGCCAGAAAATTATGATGATTGCTAAAGATCATGATAAGATAGAAAAATTCTATAAAGAAGTAGCAAAAGTGTTACCTGTCGATGGAACTTTTTCAGCAACTGATTTCTTTGATATTATGCCTAAAGGTTGTAACAAAGGAACAGCTATTCAAAAACTTGCAGAACACTATAATATTCCAATAGAAGAATGTGTAGTATTTGGAGATAACTTTAATGATAAAGAAATGTTCGATGTAGCAGGTTGGAGTGTTTGTCCTAATAATTCTAGTCAAGCAATCCAAGACATGTGTGATGAAGTTATAGGAAATAATAATGACTTCTCAGTTATAGAATATGTTGAAAAATATTATGAAAAAATCAAATAACCCTCTTGCTAACTTTGGGAAAATTTGGTAAATTAAAGGGTAGCGTATTAATTTTTAAAGATAGTAAAATTAAGATTAATATGTAATTTTACTATATATTGTACAATGAAAAATAAAATAAAGGAGAAACTTTCATGAGAGGAAGAAAACAAGGAAAACGAAAATTTAGTCGTATTCTTGCTTTCTTATCATTAGTAGTTATTGTTTTAACTTCAATAGGTTTAACAGCACAATCTAATGCGAAGAAAGTAAACTTAGGACTAGATCTTCAAGGTGGTTTTGAGGTTCTTTATCAAGTAGAACCACTTAGAGAAGGACAAAATATAGATGAAGCGGCTGTAAAAGCAACTGCTGATACTATTAGTAGACGTATCAATATCTTAGGTGTTAGTGAACCAGTTATTACTGTTGAAGCAGGTAATAGAATCAGGGTTGAATTAGCAGGGGTTAAAGACCAAGAAACTGCTCGTAAAGTATTATCAACACAAGCTAACCTAACAATTCGTGATACTGATGACAATGTTCTTCTAGATGGATCTGATTTACAAGAAAATGGTGCATCTCAAGGTTATGATCAAAACTCTAAACCAGATGTTAAATTAAAACTAAAAGATGCAGAAAAATTTGGTAAAATCACTTCTGATATAAGTAAAAAAACTGGTGGTCAAAACTTAATGGTAATTTGGATGGACTTTAGCGATGGCGATTCATTTAAAGCTGAAGCTGCTAAAGAAAAACCAAAATATATTTCAGCACCACAAGTTAACCAAACTATTAACTCAAATGATGTTCAAATTACAGGTGATTTTTCAGTAAAAGAAGCTAAAGAAATGGCTGCTTTACTTAACTCTGGTGCTTTACCAGTTAAACTTACTGAAATCTATTCTAACTCTGTAGGAGCTCAGTTTGGAGCTGATGCACTATACCAAACAGTATTAGCTGGTGCAATAGCACTTGGAATTATCTGTGCATTTATGTTATTAGTATATAGATTACCAGGATTTGTAGCCAGCGTAATGATGGTTGCATATGTATATCTAACTGTAGTATTCTTTAATATGATATCCGGAGTTCTAACACTACCAGGTATTGCAGCCTTAATCTTAGGGGTAGGTATGGCAGTCGATGCTAATATCATCATGTATGAAAGAATTAAAGAAGAAGTTCGTGCAGGATATCCACTGCAAAAAGCTTACCTAGATGGAGCTAAACAATCATTATGGACAATCTTTGACTCGCAATTTACAACAGTAATTGCAGCTGTTGTACTATTTATCTTTGGTACAAGTAGCGTTAAAGGTTTCGCGACTATGTTATTACTATCTATCTTAGTCAGCTTCATAACTGCAGTATTTGGTACTAGATTATTACTTGGTCTATTAGTAAGATCTAACTTCTTTAATAATCATCCTGGATACTTCGGTGTAAGTAAAAAATCAATTCACGATACTAAATTTGGTATTAACTCATTAAACTTACCAACTAAATTTGAATGGTTAAGTTTTACAAAACACATGAAAAAATTCTTTGCATTAAGTATTGCTATTATGATAGCAGGATCAATCTCGCTAGGTATGAATAAACTTAACTTAGGAATTGACTTCTCAAGTGGTACTCGTATTGACATAGCAGCTAACACAGAATTAACTACTGAACAAGTTAAACAAGATATAAGTTCACTAAATGTAAAAGAAGAAAAAATAGTTTTATCACAAGATAAAAAACAAGCAACTGTTTATTCAAAAGACAGTTTTGCACAAGACAAATCAATAGAAATAAAAGAATACTTTGCTAAAAAATATGAAAAAGATGCAAACTTAAGTGTTGTATCTCCAGTAATTGGTAAAGAATTAGTTAAAAACGCAATTTATGCTTTACTTTACGCATCTATCGGAATCATAATTTATGTAGCCTTTAGATTCGAATGGAGAATGGGATTAACGAGTGTTATCGCACTTCTACACGACGTAGCAGTTATTATATTTATGGCAAGCTTACTTCGTTTAGAAATTGATATTACATTTATCGCTGCAGTACTAACAATTGTCGGATACTCAATAAATGATACAATCGTTACATTCGATAGGATTAGGGAACATATGCGTCATGAAAAACTAATTAAAACTAAAGAGCAAATTTACAAGATTGTTGACGTGTCACTAAGACAAACTTTAACGCGTTCTATCAATACAGTATTAACAGTTATTATTACTGTAGTAGTAATGTTATTAGTAGGAAGTAGTTCTATCTACTCATTCAACGTAGCGTTATTAATTGGATTAGTATTTGGTCTATATTCTTCACTATTTATTGCAGCTCAACTATGGGCAGTACTAAAAGTAAGAGAATTAAATAAAAAAAGGAAAAAAATAGAAGTAAAAGTACATCAATCTCCAAAAGAAAGAAAAGAGAATGATAAAGTACTAGTTTAATAAAGAAAAGGTTCGAGATTAAATCTCGAGCCTTTTTTTGTTTCTAAAATAGATATATAATAAACTTTATTTAATGTAATTTTTTTAAGTTATAATTAACTAAAAAGTGATATTATAAATGGTAATATGATATAGTTTGCTCTATTTCTTTTGCTAAATTGGTAAAAAAGTATATACAATAGTATCATATTAACTGTATATTTAAATTTGTAGTTGAAGTTTAAATATGATATAATGAATAAATATTATAGCAAAGGAGAATAGTTTATAATGGAAATGCTGTTTAAACTATTAGCGGAACATGTTTATCTAATACTGTTCATCTCACTTATTCTAGAGTTTGCTTGTCTACCTTTACCTGGAGAAACAATGATGCTTCTGGCAGGTATTATGGCTTACGGAGGACATGGAAGTTACCTAGGTATGATTATTGCAAGTGCATTAGGTACTATAATAGGTATGCAGTTTCTTACGAAGTAGGTAGAAGACTAGGTGTTAAAGCAATAGATAAATATGGATCTTATATTGGACTTACGCCATATAGAATGACTAAGGCGTCAGACTTTTTTAATAAGTATGGTAATGTAGTGATATTTGTTGCCTATTATCTTCCAGGAGTTAGACATATACTGGGATACTTCTCTGGAATTACAAAAGTTAATGCGAAAAAATTCCATGTGTATTCTACAGTAGGAGGAATGCTATGGGTTGGAACATTTATTACATTAGGTTATATTTTTGGCCCTGGAGCAAAACATCTATTCCTCTTAATGCATAAGTATGGAACATTAGCATGTATTGTGGGTGCGATTGGTTTATTTGGATATCTTATATATAAAAAAGTAGGAACTAAAGATTTCCCAATTTTTATAAGAAAACAGGTAAAAATATTAATAATACCATTTATTATTGGGATAGCAATAGTTATTTATAACGTTGTTAGAATGCCAAGATTTAATATGAAATTTGTTTATGATATAGTGTTCCAAGTTTGTATAGTACTCTTAGTGGTTGTATTTTTATATTGTATAAGGGTTACTTTAAAAAATATGACTAGTAAGAAACTACTAGTAGTAGTAGATTATCAAAAAGACTTTGTTGATGGTGCTTTAGGAGCTCCAGGGACTAAGGAACTTGAACCAATTATTGTTGAAAAAATCGAACAATATAAAAGAGATAATCAAGATGTTATATTTACAAAAGATACTCATTATACTAACTACTTAACAACACGTGAAGGAAAACACCTACCAGTTGAGCATTGTATAATAGATTCTGAAGGACATGCTCTATACGGAAAAGTTGCTGACTATGAAAAAGATGCTAAAAAGGTATTTAATAAAACAACTTTCGGAAGTAGAGAATTAGCAAAATATATTTCACGAAGTGATTATGAAGAAGTAGAGTTCTGTGGTTTAGTATCAAATATTTGTGTGCTAAGTAACATTATAATGACTCAAACTTTCAATGAAAAAGTAGAAATTTTTGTTGACTTAAAAGCAACAAAAGGTTTAAGTGAAGAGGTTGACTCATCATTTTAAAAACATATCTTCAAAAATATAACAGTAAATATTAAAGAATAAACAAGAGAGAATTAAAAGTAATGCAAACTTTTAATTCTCTTTTTATTATTTAAATAATTATTTATTTTTCAGAAAATATTAGAAAAAAATAATTAAAATTATGATAAAATTGTAAGTAAATTAAAAAAAGGATGGTGTAGTTATGAATTATTTGTTAATTTCTCCTAACTTTCCCAAGAGTCAAGAATATTTCGCAAAAAGACTTAGTGAAAAGGGAATAACTGTTTTAGGTATAGGTACGGAAAGCTATGATGAACTAAGTCCAAGACTACAAGAAGTTATTACAGAGTATTTTAAAGTTAATAATTTAGAAGACTATAATGAAGTGCTAAAAGCCGTAGCTTTTTTAACATATAAACATGGAAAAATAGATAGAGTTGAATCAAATAATGAATATTGGTTAGAATTAGATGCCAAAATCAGAGAAGACTTCAATATCGGTGGAGTTAAGCCAAGTCAGCTATCATTAACTAAATATAAATCAAGAATGAAAGATGTCTTTAGAAATGCAGGTGCTAGAGTAGTAGAAGGTCTTTCTATAAGTAATAAAGAAGAACTTGCTCCAACTATAGAAACTTTAGGATTACCTGTAATAGCTAAACCAGATAATGGAGTAGGTGCAGCTAATACTTATAAACTATTTACACAAGAAGACGTTGAGAATTTTAGAAATACTTGGGATCAAAGTGTAAGTTATTTCCTAGAACAATATATTGATAATGCAGTACTTTGTACATATGATGGATTAATCGATAGTGAAGGAAATGTAGTATTCGATACAAGTTTTACTTATAGTTTACCAACACTTGAATTAATAAATAATGCTCAAGATTATTATACAGATATAGAACCAAAAATTGATGAGAAATTAGTAGAGCTTGGTAAAAATATTGTTAAAGAGTTTGGTATGAAGGAAAGATTTTTCCATATTGAATTCTTTAAACTACCAGATGGAGAATATATAGCGTTAGAATATAATAATCGTATCGCTGGCGGAATAACAATAGATTTATATAACTATGCCTATAACTGTGATTTATGCGAGTTATATGCAAAAGTAGTAGTAGGTGAAGAAGTACCAAAATATGAAACTGATAACTACACAGCTACAGTATCTAGACGAAATAAATATAATTATAAATACTCAGAAGATGATGTTAATATTGAATACCATGAAAAAATCAGAATGGTGGAGTATGTACCAAAAGTTTTTGCAGAAGCTATGGGTGATGTAATATTTATAGTTACAGTAGGGTCAAAAGAAGAATTAATAGAAATCATAGACTTCATTCAAGAAAAAATTGATTAAATAGGGGGAATTATGAATAACAAAAGTGGAAGAATATTAAAATTTTCAGCGTATATTTTACTATGTGGAGTTGTTGGATTCTTTGGAGGAAGTTATGCTGGGAAATTAGTTCCAAAAGTAGAAGATATTAGTGTAATTTTACTAATAATATCGTGTGTTCTAGGAGTAGTAATACAAATTATTGTCCATGAAGCTGGGCACTTAGTATTTGGTTTGCTAACTGGATATAAATTCGTTAGTTTTAGAGTATTTGATTTTAAACTTGAAAAAGACAGCAATAATAAATTTAAGTTAAGACTACAGCATATGAGAGGTACTCTAGGTCAATGCTTAATGAAACCACCAAAATATATAGAAGGAAAGTTTCGATATAAACTGTATCTGGCTGGTGGAGTACTTGGCAACCTTATATTTTCTGTAGCTATTTGGTTTATATATCCTAGTATCTATACTTTAATGATAGTAATGATAGGGATAATATTTGGAATATCTAATGCAATACCATCTGGTTTTAATGATGGTATGACATATAAACTTTCTACACAAGATGAAACTAATAAATATGTTCTATACTTAACATTAGTGGTTAATTATTATGCGAGTATAGGTAAATCTTATATTGAAGAACATCCAGAAGAACTAGAAAAAATTAAAAATCTTAAAATAGAAAAATCAAATTATAATACAGATGCTTTAAAACTTATTGAGTACGATTACTATCAAGAACAATTTGAATTTGAAAAAGCATATCATGGACTTTTACAATTTTATAAAGAAAATCCGGATATGATACTACCGTACAAAATAGAAGTTTCTAAGCTATTAATTTTCTTTATGTGTTTACTAGATAAAGAAAATCCATTGTTAGAGGAATTGCTAAATGATTCATTTACAAAATCCAGCCTTAAAGCAAATGCACCTCAGAATAAGACGATAAATGCATTAATTGAGTGGAAAGTAAATAATAATCCTGAAAGAGCATTAGAACTTTTAGAAGAAGGCAGAAAGATACTGGATAAGTGTCCTAATCTTCGAGCTCAAATAATGGAAGAAAAGTATATAAGTTATATTAAAGATTTAATAATGAAAGAAAAATAAAAAAAGGAGGTGTAAAGTTACATCTCCTTTTTGCTATTTAGGTTTCTTTGATATTAAAGCTGAGAAATTCAAGTCATCATACTTAGATTTATTTAGTCCTGTCATAGAGTCAAAATCGACATTTGGGAAAAGCGGATCAAAATCTTCATCGTTAGTTTGTTGATTAACTGTTTCTTCGACTAAGGGCTTTTTAGAAATAAGGGATTTAATGTCTAAGTTATCATATTTATTTTCTTCGGAATTTTTATTAGTCATATTTTGAGGATATTCTATTTCAATACCTTCCATATTGCTATTCGTTTGTTCCATTTCATTTTGATTATAAAATAGAACACCATATTCTTCTAATAATTCTTCTTTTGAATAATTTTTTAGCGGATCATCGATAGGATTTACAGTATTTTCATAAATTGCCTTAACTATCGCATCATCGGTATGAAGCTGTGAAGATTTAATATCCCAAGATGAAATAATACTATCTAGTATATCTATTTGTTTTTCAGATAGTAGGGGAAGGATATTTTTAATTTTATTTATTTTATCCATTATTGTGCCACTAAGTCTTTTCTATCAGATTTTTCAAGAAAGTCTATATAGTCATTTCCCCAAACTTCAAGTTCATTAAGAACATTATGAAACTTTTGACCAATTTCTGTTAAACTGTATTCTACTTTAGGTGGTATTTGTGCGTAGACTTTTCTATTGATCAATCCATCTTTTTCTAGTTGTTTAAGCTGTTTTGTTAGAGTAGCTTGTGTAATTGTACCTAACTCACGTTGAAGCTCATTAAATCTTACTGCTTTTCCCTCAAGTAAATGTAAAATTAAAATCGTCCATTTACCTGATAATATTTTCTGTGTTGTAAAGAAAGGGCAAACCCCGAATAATTCTTTTTCTACCATATTAAAAAATCTCCTAACTAATTTTCATTGATATAATTCATTTCTATCCTAAAAGATACTGACTATACGTAAAAAACGTACTTGTTTATATATATGTATATGTTATAATTAATATATATTAATTATAAAAGAAAAAGATTAATTTAGCAAGTAGCTAAAATGGAGGAATCGAAAATGACAAACGCAAAAAATTTATATCAAAATAGAAGAAGCCAATATGCACTAGGTAAAAATTTACCCCTAGCAGAAAACGAAGTATTAGAAATCATTGATAATGCAGTTAAATATTCACCAAGTGCTTTTAACTCACAAACTGCTCATGCAGTAGTGTTATTAGGTGATAACCACCAAAAACTTTGGGATATTACTTTTGAAGAACTAGGTAAATTCTTACCTAATGAAGACGCAAAAGCAGCAACTAAAGCAAAACTTGATGGATTCGCTGCAGCTTATGGAACTATCTTATTTTTTGAAGATCATGATGTAGTAAAAGGATTACAAGAACAATTCCCATCATATGCTGATAACTTCCCATTATGGTCAGAACAATCAACAGGTATTGCATCATTTGCAGTATGGAATGCATTGGCGGAAGCAGGTGTAGGTGCAAATATTCAACACTACAACCCAGTAATTGATGAAAGAGTAGCTAAAGAATGGAATATTCCAACTAACTTAGTACTACGTGCTCAAATGCCATTTGGTGAAATAGTAGGTGAACCAGCTTCGATAGAGAGAAAATCTCGTGTAAGAGTAGTAAAATAATACAATGATGAAAAAAACTTTGAAATTATATTTATATTTTCAAAGTTTTTTTCTTTTTACTCTGTTATATAGAAATTATAAAATTAACATTAAAAATATACAAAAAAATATTGATATATTATTCTTTATATTATATAGATTATAATGATAATAAGTTAACTTATGAATATATTTAAAAAAAGGTTAACTTTAATAAATTTTAAAAATATTTGTCATATAGTTGTAAGCGTTTGAGCATAAATATTGAAGCGCATTAATATATGTGTTAATATTTGAGAAAATAAGACGTATAAGGAGACGTAAAATTATGAGTAAATTAAATAAAGAAAATTACAAAATGTTTATTAGTGGGGAGTGGGTTGATTCAGAAGATAAACTAGTATTAAAAGCATATAACCCTGCAAACTCAGAATATTTAGCAAACTTCCCAGATGCAACTGAAGGAGACGTAAATCGTGCAGTTGAAGCAGCTCAAGAAGCATTTAAAACTTGGAAAAAAACAACAGTAAGTGAACGTGCAGCATTATTAAATAAAATTGCTGATATTATTGATGAAAATACTGATTTATTAGCTACTACAGAAAGTTTAGACAACGGTAAACCAATACGTGAAACTAAAGCTGTAGACGTACCATTAAGTGCTAAACATTTTAGATATTTCGCAGGTTGTATTTTAGCTGATGAAGGGCAAGCAACTGTATTAGAAGAAAAATTATTAAGCTTAGTATTAAGAGAACCTATCGGGGTAGTAGGACAAATTATTCCTTGGAACTTCCCATTCTTAATGGCAGCTTGGAAAATTGCTCCAGCATTAGCTGCAGGTAATACAATCGTTATTAAACCATCAAGCTTAACTTCACTAAGCTTACTAACATTTGTTGAATTAATTCAAGATGTACTTCCAAAAGGTGTATTAAACGTAGTAACTGGACGTGGAAGTAAATCTGGGGAATACCTAAAAAATCATGAAGGATTAAATAAACTAGCATTCACAGGTTCTACAGAAATTGGTAAGAAAATCGCTGTGGCAGCTGCAGAAAAATTAATTCCAGCTACATTAGAATTAGGAGGGAAATCAGCTAACATTATCTTAGATGATGCTGATATCGAAAAAGCATTAGATGGTGCTCAACTTGGTATCTTATTCAACCAAGGACAAGTATGTTGTGCTGGTTCAAGAATCTTTGTTCAAGAAGGAATCTACGATGAGTTCGTATCTAAAGTAAAAGAAAGATTCAATAAAATTAAAATTGGTGACCCATTAGATCCAACTACACAAATGGGTTGCCAAATTGATGAAAAACAAGCTGAAAAAATTGTTAACTACGTAGAAATTGCTAAAAAAGAAGGTGGAGAAGTTCTTGTTGGTGGAGAACGTTACACTGAAAATGGATGTGATAAAGGTGCTTTCGTAAAACCTACATTAATTACTGGTGTAAACAATGGTTGCCGTATCTCTCAAGAAGAAGTATTCGGACCAGTTTCTGTAATTATTAAATTCAAAACTGATGAAGAAGTTATTGAACAAGCAAACGATAGTGAATATGGTCTTGCAGGAGCAGTGTTCTCTAAAAACATCACTAGAGCACTTAATATTGCTCGTAGCGTAGAAACAGGAAGAATGTGGGTTAACACTTATAACCAAATTCCTGAACATGCTCCATTTGGAGGATACAAAAAATCAGGTATCGGACGTGAAACTCACAAAGTTATGTTAGAACACTATTCACAAATGAAAAATATCTTAATCGATCTTTCAGATGATGTATCAGGATTCTATAACTAATAAATAATTTAAAAGCCATATAAAAAGGTTCTTAGTTTTAAACTAGGAACCTTTTTTATATATTTATATAAGAAAAGTATTTTTAAAAAAAGAAATTTATAAAAAGAAGATTCGCTTTATATTGAACTTGAATGCTTATTTAAATAAATTTTATTAAATTATAAATTAATATACGAGTTTGCTAATTACTGAAAATATGTTACAATATATTAAAAATATATTTTTTTAGTGAGAATAGTTTTTTTAGACTATGTATCTTTTTAAAAAAATAGTATTTGATTAAAAATAATATTATATATATTGTTATTGTTATTATTATAATTTTATTTAAATTTTTAGATTTTTAATATTGTTAATTTAAATATTAAGAAATTAGAATATTATTATGATTGAAGAAATTAAATAAAGATATAACCTAAAACTTCTTTACTAAAATAAAGAAAGTAGGTAAATAAATTATGAGAAAACAAATTTTAGCTGTAATAGTGGGTTTATCTGTAGCATTAGCAGGGTGTAGTACACAGAGTACAGAAAGTATGTTACAAGAAGTAAAGAAGAACACCAAGGAAATTAAATCAGGAAAGACATCAATGCAGATGTCAATAAAAAGTGAAAAATCAGGTTTGAATGTTGAACAATATATTGAGATGAATGGAGATGAGAAATTTGATCCACTAGAGGCTTCTTTGAAAGGTAAAATTTCTATAAATGGTAAAGAAATTGAAGCAGAAGATTACTATAAGGATGGTGTTTACTACAGTAAGGTTGGAGGTCCTTGGGTAAGAAAGAAATCTCCAGCCGATAATGAAAATTGGTTTAACTTTAAAGAAATATCATTAAATATGAAAGATAAAGTTTTAGATTTGCTGGATAATAAAGACAATTGGGAAACATCAAAAAGATGGAGATAAAATAATATTTAAGTTAAAGAAAAACTAATGAATTGAACAAAAAAATTAAAGAAGAATATGTAAAGATATTTAAGTATAGAAAGGAATTAACTGATATAGACTATACAATGGAATATGTTTACAATATGAAAACTAAAAAGGTAGAGAAGTTAGTATATGAGTTAAATAGTAAAGGCAAGAATATATCTGACCTATTTACAGCTAAGGGTACTTTAGAGGAAATTAATAAAGAGGTAAAAGTCGTATTACCTGAAGAAAGTAAATCAGCTAGAGAAGTTAGAGAGTAACATGATAAATATCAAAAATCTCCTAATTCATGATAAAGTAATATGTTAGTATTAGCAGTATACTAGAGATATTATCCTAAAGAGCATTATAGTTAAGGAAGGTTAGTATAAGGAAAGTAGGTAAATAAATTATGAGAAAACAAATTTTAGCTGTAATGGTAGGTTTAACGGTTATTTTAGGTGGTTGTAGCAAGCAGAGTGCACAAAATACAGAAAGTACCGACAGTAAGCAAAGTATAGAAAATATTGAAAATATTTTACAAGAAGTAAAGAAAGATACTAAAGAAATTAAGTCAGGTAAGGTGCATATAATGTTGTCTATTTCTAGCGATAATACAGCTACAGCATATGGTTATGAAATGAGCGGAGATGAAAAGTTTGATCCACTAGAACTTGCAATGGAGGGGAAAATTATAACTCCAAGTAAAAATACTGAAGTAGAAGATTATATAAAAGACGGTGTCTACTATATTAAGACAAAACTTGATAACGGTTCTGCTTGGTTTAAAAAGAAAGGTCCAACTGATAACAAGCATGTACTTAGCTTCAAAACAGAATCAATAAATATGCAAGAGGGAACTTTAAATTTATTAGATAATAAAGATAACTGGGATATAACAAAAGATGGTGATAAAGTAACATTCAGGTTAAAGAAAACTGATGAGCTGAAAAATAAAGTTAAAGAGGAGCGCTTTAAAAGTGAGAAGAACCTTAAATTTTCTGAGTTTGATTATACGATAGAATATGTATTTAATACAAAAACTAATGATATAGAGAAATTAGTATATGAGGTAAATTCAAAAACTGAGGGTGCTACATCAAAAACACTATATAAAGGTTCTTTAGAAGAAATCAATAAAGAAGTTAAGATTGAATTACCTGAAGAAAGTAAAAAAAGCACTAGAAATGAAGGATTAAAAAAACAGTATAATTAAAGTGAGGACTGAAATAAATACAGTAATTATTTAAATTGAAAGAAGGTAATTATGTTATGAAAAAAAGCAAATTTTAGCTATTATGTTAGGTTTATCTATAGTTTTAAGTGGATGTAGTAAGCAAAGTACGGAAAGTATACTACAAGAAGTAAAGAAAGAGACTAAAGAATTAAAATCAGGTAAAGCAACCATGGTATATTTAGTAAAAAATGATAAAATAGCTACAAATAATACTAGAGGATATGATGTAAGTGGTGATGAAAAGTTTGAACCATTAGAATTTGCATTGAAAGGTAAATATATAAGAAATTTTTTTATGGAGAAACGAAAGATGAATCTTATCTAAAGGACGGTGTTTATTATATTAAAATGGACGATTATTGGTTTAAAAAGAAAGGCCCTACAGATAACAGACACGCATATAACTTTAAGGTTCAATCAATAAACATGAGAGATGATACTTTAAATTTATTAGATAATAAAGATAACTGGGATATATCAAAAGATGGAGATAAAGTAACTTTTTAAATTAAAGAAAACTGAAGAATTAATGAATAAGGTCAAGGAAATACACAATAAGGAATTAAAAAAAGACCTAAAATATTCTGAGTTTGAATATACTGTAGAATATGTTTATAATACAAAAAAATAAAAAAAGTTAGATAAATTATTTTTATGAGATAGTTGCTGCAACTAGTTCTTCTCCGTTAAGAGTAACAACTAGAGGTACTTTTAGAAGACCTTAACAAAGAGATAAAAAAATAGAGTTGCCTGAAGAAAGTAAAGAAGCAAAAAGAACTGAAAGAAAAAAAGAATAGAAGATTAAAAAAAGGTTTCACATATGTGAAGCCTTTTTTTATATTGTATAAGTAGTTAGATTTATGATAAATCATTAAATATAATGTTTGCTATTTTTAAATTAACAAGCTCGAATATTCATTAAGAAAAGATTCAAATTAAATAATAATAATAAAAAAATATATCTATAAATATAATAATAAATATGATACAATATAAAAAGTATAAAAACGTTTGCAAAAAAATATTATTAAATTAAGGAGAAAAATATATGGAAAACAAAGTTTGGTATCTAGGGTTAGATATTGGGACTGCAAGTGTTGGTTGGGCTGCAACAGATACAGAATATAAGATTATTAGAAAAAAAATAAAAAAAGATTATGGGGAGTAAGACTATTTGAAGTAGCAAATACTGCCGAAAAAAAGAAGAACATATCGTTCTAATAGAAGAAGACTAGCAAGAAGAAAAATGGAGACTTAACTTATTAGAAGAACTTTTTAGTGAAGAAATAGCAAAAAGTAGATCCTAATTTCTTTTTTTAAAAACTTAAAGAAAGTAAATATTATAGTGAGGATAAAACTCATAAACTACCTTTTACTATTTTTTTAATGATAAAGGCTATACTGATAAAGATTATTACAAAGAATATCCAACTATTTATCATTTAAGATCTAGTTTAATGACAGAAAAAGAACCGGATATTAGAAAGGTGTTTTTAGCTATTCATCATATATTAAAAAAAATAGAGGACACTTTTTTTATTACAAGGGCAAAGTTTTTAAAGATGAAAATATAAATAATTTAATAAAAGAATTATTAGAGTTAGATATACTACACCATGATTTAGAAGTTAGTGAGGAAATAGTAGAAAATATTAAAAAAATATAGCTGTAGAGAAAAAAATCTAACTGATAAAGTAAATGATTTTTAAAAAAACTATATCCAAAAAGAAAAAAACAATTATTAGAGATATTAAAAGTTATAATCGGTGATAAGAGTTCTTTGGATAAGATATTTAGTATAGATGAATACAAGGAATTAGATGCTAGTGTAAAATCAATATCTTTCAAAGAAAAAAAGTGTATGAAGAAGTACGTCATGACTATGAACAAATTCTATCAAATTATATTAAATTACTAGACTTAGCAAAATTGGTATATGATAACATAATACTTTCAGATGTAAAAAAAGAAGGTAAAACTTTATCTGAATCAAAAAGTAGAATTGTTTGAAAAGCATAAAACTGATCTTGCAAAATTGAAAGCACTGGTAAAAAAATGATTCTAAGCTTTCTGAAGAAAAAGATGAGATTTATAGAGTAATTCTAAAAGTTGATAAAGAAAAAGGGAACTAACTATGTAAATTATGTAAAAAAACTACTAAAAAAAGGAGCAGGTTGTACTTATGAAGAATTTAAAAATATTTTTTAAAAAAAGAATTAGCTAAACTACAAGATTGTGAAGAAAAAAATATTATTATTAAAGAATTAGATTTAGAAACTTTCTTACCATTACAACGCACAAAAAGATAATTCAGTAGTACCGTATCAAATACACAGAGAAGAACTAATTAAAAATATTAGATAATGCAGAAAAAAATACCATAGCTTCTTAAAAGAAAAAAAGACAACAGTGGTTATACTGTAAAAAGAAAAAAATTATTCAGTTACTTGAATTTAGAATACCGTATTACGTAGGACCACTAAATTCTCATAAAAAAGCAAATGAAGGTGGATATGCTTGGTCTGTACGAAATAAAGGTAAGGAAAAAACACCAGTAACACCTTGGAACTATTCTAAGGTAATAGATGAAACTGCAAGTGCAGAAAAATTTATTACTAACTTAACTAATAAATGTACATATCTAAAAGGAGAAGAAGTTTTACCTAAACATTCATTACTATACTCAGAATTTGCATTATTAAATGAACTTAATGCACTTAGATATGATGGTAATAGAATAAGTGTTGAAGCACGTAATACGATAATAGAGAAGTTATTTAAAGAACAAGGTAAAAAAGTAAGGAAAGAAACTATAAAAGAATTATTGAAAACAGAAGGTTATATTGATGGTAAGGGAGAAATATCAGGTATTGATATAACAGTAAAAAATGACCTTGAATCATATAGAGACTTTTAAAAAAATATTAGGTGATAAATTCAATACTGAACATGTTGAAAATATTATTCTATGGTTAACTATTTTTTTGATAATAGAGAAGGTAAGAAGTTTGTTAAAGAAAAAAAATTAAGAATGATTATAGAAATATTTATACTGAAGGTGAGATTTCTGAAATATTGAAACTTAATTATAGTGGATGGGGGAAGTTTAGTAGAAACCTGCTGACAGAAATTACAAGTAAAAAATTAGTTAATGAAAGTACTGGTGAATGTTTAAATATTATTAATGCTATGCGATGCAATAATATTCTATTTATGGAGCTTCTTGCAGATAGATTTGATTATATGAGTCAAATAGAAGAATATAATAAAGCTTTACAAAAAGAAGTTACAGAAATTACACCAGATATACTAGAGAATTTATATGTAAGCCCTGTGGTAAGGCGTTCGATATGGCAAACAATTAGAATAGTTGAAGAATTGAAGAAAATAATAGGCTGTGCTCCAGCTAAAATATTTGTCGAAACAACTAGAACTAATACTGCTGATAAAAAGCCAACTGATTCTAGAAAAAAACAATTAGAATCACTTTATAAAAAAATTAAAGATGAAGAAATAAAAAGAATTGGAAAATGAAATAAATAGTACGCTTGATTTTTTTCAATTAAAAAAAGACAGATTAAACGCAGTAGAATCATCAAAATTAAAATCAAAAAAATTATATCTATACTATACTCAATTAGGTCGTTGTATGTATAGTGGTGAAAGTATCGATATTAATGAATTATTTGATAATAATAAATATGATATAGATCATATTTATCCACAAAGTAAGGTTAAGGATGATAGTTTTACAAATACTGTGTTAGTTAAAAAAGTAAGTAATGCAGAAAAAACTGATAAATATCCATTAGGTAAAAATATTCAAACTAAAGAAAATAAGAGATTTTGGAAATTCTTAAAAGAGAAAAAATTAATTACTGAAGAAAAGTATAACAGATTAGTAAGAACTGAAGAATTTTCTGATGAAGAATTAAGTGGATTTATTGCTAGACAGTTAGTAGAGACATCACAATCAGTAAAAGCTGTAGCTAGTATACTAGGTGAATTAAATCCCGAAACTGCAATATGTTATTCTAAAGCAGAAAATGTTTCTGCATTTAGACAAAACTTTGGAAAAATAAAAGAAGGTAATAGAAAATCAAAAAATACTGAACAACTAATAAAAGTACGTGAAATCAATGATTATCACCACGCAAAAAGATGCCTATTTAAATATAGTAGTAGGTAATGTTTTTTTGATGTTAGATTTACTAGAAATGCTTATAATTTTATTAAAGATAAAAAAAGGTGGTAGAAAAATATTCTTTAAATAATATGTTCTATATTGATGTTAGAAATTCTAATACAATAGCTTGGGAAATGGATAAAACTGTTCATCAAGTAGATAAAGTTATGAATAATAACAATATCTTAGTAACTAGAAGAACATCTGAACAAAAAGGTGCATTATACTATGCAACTATATATAAGAAAACAATAGCTAAGGAAGGTGCATATTATCCAATAAAGACTTCTGATAATATAATGAAAAAAATGTAACAAAAATATGGTGGTTTTACTAAGATTAAGATAGCTTACTATTCAATATTCGAATATATTTTTAGAAAGTAAAAAAAGGTGAAGAAAAAAAATAACTAGAATAATACCTATCCCAATTCATATCTCTCAAAAATATTAAAGAAGATAGTACTTTAGAAGAGTATGCAAAAGAACAATTAACATTTAAATCTGGAGAAGTAATAAAAGATTTAAGATTAAAGTATAGAAAAATTGTGTATCGGAGATGTAATAAAAAAATAAATAATTTTTTTATAATTATATAGGAGGAAAGACAAACGATAGTTTTTATGTATGATAGTGCCGTTCAAGTAGTATTGGATAAGAATAGTGAACTATACATAAAAAGAATTAGCTAAATATCAAAAATTGGAAAAAAAAGAAAATAAAGATGGTCAACTGTGGGAATCTATAACTGCTGAAAAAAATATTGATTTATACAATACTTTAGTTGAAAAAAAATGAATACTGGTATTTTTTTATTAAGAAAAAAAGCCTAATAAATTTAATGATCTAGATAGTGAAGAAATTAGAAGTAATTTTATTGGTATTTCTGAGGAAGAACAAGCAAAAAGTTTTATTAGAAATATTAAATCTAATTACAAATAAAAAAATCAACATTTGATTTAAAAATCTATTGGAATAACTGCAGCACGAGGAAAAAAACAAGTTTTAATTTAACACTGCAAAAATAGCTTTTCAATAATTGAACAATCAGTAACAGGATTCTATGAAAAGGAAATAATAATAATAGGGGAGTAAGTGAATGACGTGGAGAATAGTAATAGTTAGGGAAAGAGCAAAACTAGATTACAGTCTAAATTTTATGACTGTAAGAAAAGAAGCGGAAACGAGAAAAATTGGTTTAAGTGAAATATATATGGTTATAGTAGAAAGTACAGCGGTAGCTCTTACCGCTGTACTTCTCAATGAACTGATGAAAAATAAAATTAAAGTAGTATTCTGTGATGAAAAGAGAACACCAAGTTCAGAGTTATTACCATATTATGGGAGTCATGATACTAGTTTAAAGTATAAGTATCAATTAGATTGGACTGAAGAATGTAAGCAACGAGTTTGGACTAGAATAGTATATGAAAAAATATATAATCAAATGTTACTGTTAAAGAAACTAAATAAAGATGAATATAAATTGTTAGAACAATATTTAAATGAAATAGAATGGAATGATAATAGTAATAGAGAAGGTCATGCTGCAAAAGTATACTTTAATACTTTGTTTGGCTTAGATTTTAGTAGAAATAAGGAGTGTTTTGTTAATGCTGCATTAGACTATGGATATTCAATAATATTATCTGCATTTAATAGGGAGATAGTATCTTGTGGATACTTTACACAACTTGGTCTTTGTCACAAAAACCCATTCAATAAATTCAATCTCGCTAGTGATTTTATGGAACCATTCAGGATACTAGTAGATGAAGAAGTATATAACCTAGAACAATCTGAATTTACAAAAGAACATAAAAATATCTTAATAAATATTCTAAATAAGACTGTAACTATAGATGATAAGCAACAAACAGTTGCCAATGCAATAAAAATATATTGCCGTAGCTTGTTTACAGGATTAAAAGAAGAGGATTTAGAATATATAAAAATGTATAAGTATGAGTTATAGATATATGAGAGTATTAGTTATGTTTGATTTGCCTACAGAATCATCTATTCAACGAAGGAACTATAGAAAATTTAGAAAATCATTAATAAAGAATGGATTTATTATGATGCAAGAATCTGTTTATGTAAAACTAGCTATGAATCAAGGAAGTGCATATTTAATAGTCAAGAGTATTAGAAAACTTTGCCCAGAAGAAGGAGTAGTACAAGTATTACAAATAACAGAGAAGCAATTTTTCTAAAATGGAATTCCTGATAGGTGAAAGTCAAACAGAGTATGTGGATTCAGATGAAAGGTTTATAGAAATATGAAGATAATAAATAATAATTGTCAAAGAAAAAAATAGTATTGGAAGATAATTTAATACATACAATAGTTTTTTTGAAAAATAAAAAAAGTACTATAGAGAAAAATATACTGGAATTAATTAGACAGCACAAAGGATATGAAGGTAACTTTATTTTTATCAAATAATAATAAAGAAGTATCTTTTGATAAAAAAACAGTTATTTCATAAGTGATTTATTTAATATTGATATTAATAACAAGAAAAATTATAACTAAAGTATATGGAGAACTATTAAAAAAATTGTGACTGATGATATTGTAGGATACAATAAGATAACATCGTATATAAGGGAATATTTTTGAAACCTTAGTATTTAATAATAATCTGGATTTAGAATATAATGATGAAATTGAAGCAAATTCACTATTGAAATTAGGTGATTTTTAAAAATACAATTTGAAGAGGGTGATTATTTAGAGAAACTAATAAAATTCTTAAAAAGTATTAGTAGAATTATGTAATATCAAAGTTATATTTATAGTAGGACTTTATAGAGTATTTTTCACTAGAAGAAGTAGAAAAAAATATATAAAGAAGTATGTTTAAATAAAATAAATATCATAAATATTGAAAGCGGATATCGAAATATAAAGAAAAGTGATTGTTATAACGAAAAAGTATATATATTTGATCAAGATAATTGTGAAATTTAGTATTGATTTTTTTATAAAAAAATACTTGTATAATATAGGTAGATTCAAAATTTACATTCGAGTTTAAATAAAGATTTTATCTACATTGCCTTCGGGCTCGGATCGGTGTCGATCCATTTTTTTATACCTAAATTCAGGATTTATACTCTTAAATCTTATTTTGAGGTTTGAGAGATATGTAAATTTTGAATTCTACAAAACTGCTACATTATTGAGAATATCGGAAGAAGAGTTTGAGAGATATGTAAATTTTGAATTCTACAAAACTAATGTCTAATACAGTTAAGACATCTACTCGTTTGAGAGATATGTAAATTTTGAATTCTACAAAACCAAGCTGTTGAAGACGCACAACAATGGTATGTTTGAGAGATATGTAAATTTTGAATTCTACAAAACACTCCTGCACTATGAATTGTAGATTTTATAGTTTGAGAGATATGTAAATTTTGAATTCTACAAAACGCAGAAAAATAAACCAATAACTGAGAATATAACACCTATATTTTGAGTTATTGGTTTATAAAAACACGCCTTCTAGATAATCTAAAGGGCGTGTATTATTTTACTTATTTCTTTTTACTTATTTATCTCTTCAATAATACTTTCTAACTTCATTGAGCGACTAGCTTTAAATAAAATTACTTCATTAGCGTGTTTATTTTCTTTTAAGTAGTTGCTTACTTCTTCATTAGAAGAGAAGTGAAGTTTTTTAATTTCTGAGTTAGTTATGTTATCAGTAATATTTTTAGCTAAGTCACCAACAGAAATAACTAAGTCGATATCTTTTGAATTATTAGAGATATATTCTCCAACTTCACTGTGGTACTGTACTTCTTTTGAACCAAGTTCAAACATACTACCAAGTACTAGAGTTTTATAATCAAAATCATCAAAGCCACTAACTACATCAACACTAGCTTTCATAGAAGTAGGGCTTGCGTTATATGCATCATTAATAATTAGAGAGTCTTTTCCATAAGGAATACTTTCTAAACGCATATGAGTAATTTCTGATGTTTTTTCTATTGCTTTACGGATTTCATCGATAGATAGACCTAGCTTTTCAGCGATTGCTGTTGCGAACATTATATTAAATAGGTTATGTTTTCCTTTTAATTTTGTTGTGAATTTTTCATCGCTAAGGTTTAGTTTGAAATCTATATGATCACGAGTAATAGTGTAGTTTTCTAAAATTATATTATTATAATCATTCTCACCACATGAAGTAGCTCCTATATTAGATTTATCTACTAAATCTTTTAGCAATACTTCATCTCCATTATAAACGAAGAATCCATCTTTTTTCATACCATTAGTAATCTCAAATTTTGCTTTAGCAATACCTTCACGAGAACCAAAAAATTCGATATGACTTTCACCAATATTAGTGATTACAGTATAGTCTGGTTCTACTAGTTTTGATAGGAAGTCTAATTGACCAAAACCATCAGCTCCCATTTCTAAAACTAATATTTCACTATCTTCTGGTGCTGCTAAAATAGTTATAGGTACACCAAGTTCATTATTAAAGTTTCCTTGTGTTTTATGAACTTTGAACTTTGTTTCTAATAGTCCAGTAATAATATCTTTAGTAGTTGTTTTACCATTACTACCAGTAATTGCAATAATTTTAGCGTTTAAACTATCTAAATAGTGTTTAGCTAAAGCTTGGATAGCTACATAGCTATCTTTTACATAAATAATATTGTTATCGCTAGTAAAGTCTTCTTTTAAAGAAAGTGATGCAGCAGCACCTTTTTCAAAAGCACTCTCTATATAGTTATGACCATCAACATTTTCTCCTAAGAAGGGAATAAATAAATCTCCTTCTTTAACTTTTCTACTATCGATTGCGATACCAGTGATTTCCTTGTTTTCAACTATATTTATTTTTTTTGCATTAAGTATTTGTTCTAAATCTTTTACTAAATATTTCATAGTTAATCCTATTCTTCTGTTAATAAGTTTTTACGGTCTTCGTAACGTTCTATAGCTAAACGGAATAATTCTTCGATTACTTCAGGATAGCTTACGTTCATATTTGCCCATAGTGATGGGAACATAGAGAATGGAGTGAATCCAGGCATTGTATTAACTTCGTTGATGAAGATTTCTCCTTCTTTTGTATAGAAGAAGTCAGCACGAACTAAACCAGATCCGCTAATTGCACGGAATGCTGTTGCAGCCATTTTTCTGAATTCTGGATAAAGGTTTGGATCAATTGGTGCAGGGATATCCATACGTGATTGACCATCAGTGTATTTAGTTTCATAGTCATAGAATTCTGTAGTAGAAATATTAACTATTTCACCTGGATCTGTAGTTTTAACTTCGTTGTATCCAAGCACAGCTACTTCTATTTCTTTTGCTCCTACAGCACCTTGCTCAATAACGATTCTTTTATCGAATTTTAATGCTTCTTCAATACCTTTAACTAATTCCGCTTCATCGTTACAGCGACTAATACCTACAGAAGAACCAAGGTTCGCAGGTTTAACGAAAACAGGGTATTTTAGATTATCATTAACTTCTTTAATAACCGCTTCTTTATTTTTTTTCCAAGTATATTCAATAAAGTGTGTATATGGTAATTGAGGTAGGTCGTATGCCGCAAATAATTGCTTCATAACTACTTTATCCATACCAGCGGCACTAGATAGTACATTGTTTCCTACATAAGCAATATCCATAATTTCTAAGAAACCTTGGATAGTACCATCTTCACCATTAGGACCGTGAAGAACAGGGAATACTAAATCAAATTTACGACCATCTTCGAATAATAAGCTACTAATATCACTATTAAAGTTAGTGAATCTTAGTTCATTTTGATCTTTGATTTCAGATTTAATTTGTTCACCTTTAGCCCAGTTTCCTTCTAATGAGATAAAGATAGGAAAAACATTGTATTTTTCTTTATCGATTGCGTTAATAATTGATTTTGCAGTTAATAATGAGATAGAATGCTCAGCACTCTTACCACCATAAACGATTCCTATGTTTTTGTTTTTGTCATAAAAAAATCTCCTAATAAAAAAATTATTTTTGTTATGTTTAAATGTTATTGTTATAGTTAATAGAAATATTTAAATATAAACCTATTGCCTACGTACACACTGAATATTAAATTCAGCAATTTATCCTATAATTATACCACAAAAAAATATAAAGTAGAGTAGTTTTATAACTAATTTAAAAAAAGTTAATTTATTAATTTAATGCATATTAATATTGTATTTTTTTGTAATATTAAATTTATAATAGAATATGTACAAAAAAATTGATATAAGTAGGAGGAAGTAAAAATTTGAATGAAAAAAATTAGAAGATAAATATGATTTTTAAAAACCTTGCGTAAAAAGAAAAAAATTAATCTAGTATATAAATTTATCATTGTTTATATTGTGTTTCTTGTCGCAGCGGGTTTCACTCAAATGAAACTAGGGTATAGCGATACAGTAGCTTTTATTATATACGTAATATTTTTGCTTTATAATTATTGGTTATTTCGCTATGGAAGGATATAAAAATTGAGAATATCATTGTATTAAGATTATTGAATAATTTGGAATTAGCTGAATTTATGGATTTTATGCATGAACAACATAAAAAAATAAAAAAATTAACTAGAAATAGTACATATTATAACTATATGGCACTAGTTGAGCTTATCTATGGTAACTTTGATAAGAGTGAAGAATATTTATCAAAAAGTAAAAACTTACTCAATCAGGTTATATTAGAGGAGCCTTAAGAGGAACTGAAATATGGTATCATTATACTAGATTTATGTTAAATATTTTTTTACTGAAAAAAAGATTTTTGATTTAGAAGAATTAAAAAAACAACTTGTGAAAACAGTTAGTAAAAACCAAGAAGCTGTTCAAATGTATAATAATAAATTAGATAATATATATAAAGTTCTAGTTTTAAAAAGAACCGGCTGATAACTTTAAAGAAGAATTAAATGATAATATAGTAGAGTGTTCAAAAGTATTTAATTATTATTTCTATCTTTGTAATGAAGTGCTAAAAGAAAATAAAGAAGAAGCAAATAAATATATTGATTTATTATTAAAATACAATGAAAATTATTACGTAGTAAGAAAAGCGAGAGAAATAAGAGAAAAAAATTAAGGGTTGACCAATAGGTCAGCCCTTTTTATAATTTATATTTTTCTTTTAATTCAGCTATAGTATCACGAAGTTTAGCAGCACGTTCAAATTCGAATTTTTCAGCCGCTGAGAACATTTCTTGTTCTAGTTCTGCTAAGTGTTCTTCGATATTATCATCGGTAATATTAGATACTTCTTCTAATTCTAATGTTTCATCCTCAATTACTTCTTTTTTAGCACTAATACTATTACGAATATCTTTAATAATTGTTTGAGGTGTTATGCCATGTTCCTCATTGTATGCCATTTGTATTTCGCGACGACGATTTGTCTCATCGATAGCTTTTTTCATACTTCTAGTCATATTATCTGCATACATAATTACACGACCATTCGCATTACGTGCGGCACGGCCAATAGTTTGTAGTAAGGCTTTGTCCCCACGTAAGAAACCTTCCTTATCCGCATCTAAAATAGCCACTAATGAAACTTCTGGAATATCTAAACCTTCACGTAGTAGGTTAATCCCTACAAGAATATCAAATTTTCCAAGACGTAAGTTTCGAATAATCTCTGTTCGTTCTAAAGTTTTAATATCAGAGTGAAGATACTCAACTTTTAGACCATTTTCTTTTAAATATGCTGTTAAAGATTCAGCCATTTTTTTAGTAAGAGTCGTGATTAAAACACGTTCTCCTTTTTCGATAATTTTTTCAGCTTCTTTGGTAATATCGAATACTTGGTCACTAACTGGACGAATATCTATTACTGGATCTAGTAGACCAGTAGGACGGATAATTTGTTCAGTAATTTTTGAACTATGTTCAAGTTCGTAGTCACCAGGTGTAGCTGAAACGAAAATTGCTTGGTTTAACTTATTTTCAAACTCTTGATAGTTAAGAGGTCTATTATCTAAAGCAGTAGGTAGTCTAAAACCATAGTCAACTAGAACTTGCTTACGAGCTCTATCACCATTATACATACCTCTAACCTGTGGGAGGGTAACGTGTGATTCGTCAACAACTAATAACCAATCTTTTGGAAAATAGTCTAGTAGAGTATAAGGTGTTGAACCAGGTTCGCGTAGAGTTAAGTGAAGAGAGTAGTTTTCAATACCTGAACAAAATCCCATCTCTTCCATCATTTCAAGGTCATAGTTAGTACGTTGTTCCAAACGTTGTGCTTCTAGTAACTTGTTTTCCATATTGAATACTTTTAGTCTATCTTCTAGTTCAGCACGTATTCTTTTTATCGCTTCTTTTGTTTTTTCTTCACCTGCGACGAAGTGGCTGGCAGGGTAAATTGCAATATGTTCTAATTCACTAAGTACTTCACCAGTTAGTGAATTGATTTCACGTATTCTATCAATTTCATCCCCAAACATCTCTATACGAACAGAGTTTTCACTACGAGAAGCTGGGAAGATTTCTATAACATCACCACGTACTCTAAAAGTACCACGTGTAAATTCTATATCATTACGCATATATTGGATATCTATCAGTTTTGAAAGAATTTTATTTCTGCTTATTTCATCTCCAACTCTAAGTGAAAGCACCAGAGAAGAGTATTCTTCTGGAGAACCAAGACCATATATACAGCTAACACTAGATACGATAATTACATCATCACGGTCAAATAGAGAAGATGTAGCACTGTGGCGTAATTTATCAATCTCATCATTGACAGAAGAATCTTTTTCTATATAGGTATCAGTCGATGGTACATATGCTTCTGGTTGGAAATAATCATAGTAAGAAACGAAATATTCGACCCTATTGTTAGGGAAGAATTCTTTTAACTCATTGTATAATTGTCCAGCTAATGTTTTATTGTGAGCTAATACTAGTGTTGGTTTTCCAACATTTTTTATAATATTAGCTATTGTGAAAGTTTTACCTGTACCAGTAGCACCAAGTAAGGTTTGGTATTTTTCTCCTTTATTAATACCTTCAGTTAGCTCATTAATGGCTCTAACTTGATCTCCTTTAGGTTCAAATTTACTCTGTAAATCAAAATCAAAGTGTTGTCTATTTACTTCCAAGAGATTCACTCCTTTACTAGTAATAAATAATATAAACTTAATAGTTTCTATTTAATTATATACTAGATAGGAAGATAGACAAAGAAATAACTATTCTAATATTCTGAATAAATAAAAAAAGACGAGAAATTTTTCTCGTCTTTTTGAGCTATAAACATTATTTATTATTTTTTTTCGCAAGGTAAGGCATAATTAAACCAAGTGAAATAAGAATAATAGGTGTAACAATGTTCATTGTTGTTTGGAATACACTTCCTGGTGTGTACATACCTGTGATACAAGCAAATGCTGTTAGGAAGAAACACCAAGCTCCTAAACCAACACCGATATATTTATTCTTAACGAATTTATAATCAGCTTGGAATTTACCAGCTGCTTTTTTCAAGAAGATATAAGCAGCAAATACCCATAGGTAACGAAGTGGCATACAAACAGCGTTTAATTTAACTAACCATCTGAATAGTTCGTTTACTTCTTTGATTCCGAACATTGGAATAATTAAAAGGATAGATACGATAACACCAACTAATTTTAATCCATTAGTGTAAACATCGTTGCTGTTTTTAACTAATAATTTTTTCGGAATATATTGTTCATCAGAACTTTCTAGTAACATACGTAATGGTGCATCAATTGAGATAATAACGATAGATACTTGACCGATAAAGTCAACTACTGCATAGATAACTAAGAATAAGTTACCAACACCATAGTAGTTACCTAATGTTTGGAATGCATAATAAGTACCATTAGTTAATAAGTCTTTTGGAATATTATTAGTATCAAACATTAAAGCAAGTGCGAATGTTCCTAAAATAGCTGTTGTTACAACCATAAGAACTAACGCCATCATTCCTTTAGGGAAATCAGTAGAAGGTTTTTTCATCTTATTAACATAAGGCGAAATCTTCTCACAACCACCAACCGCAAATACTAAAATCGCTATTGACGTAACATATTTAACATCGAATGTTGGCATAAATGTATCTAATGACCAGGAGATGCTGTATGTTTTAGCTCCTGTAATAGAAGGTGCTGTAATAGCCATCAATATGAATAATAATGACATAATAAACATTGATGATCCTGCTAAAGTCGCAAGTTTTTTGATGAAGTTAACTCCTCTTGCTGCTAGGAATAACGCTACTATGAATATAACAAGTGAAATAATTTGTACATAAGTTATATTCATTTTACTAATACGGTTATCTCTGAATACTGCCCAACTGAATGCTGCGATAATACGTGATGGTTTTTGAGAAATATAAGGCATATGTACTACCCAAATTGTCCATCCAGCATAATAAGCTAGTAATTTACTGTGTGTTTCTTTAATCCAAGAACTAACACCTCCACCAGCATCTTTAAATGTAGATCCTAGTTCACCAACGATTAGTGAATATGGAATAAAGTAAATTACGAAGATTAAAACCCATGAGAAAATAGATTTAAGTCCGCCAAATTCTGAATATCCGTTAACGATATTACCAAACGCCCAAACAGTAGAGAAGGCCATGAACGCTAACGTATACCAAAATATCTTTTTAGCTTCTCTCTCCATATAATCTTCCTCCTAAAATATTTAATTTTTAATTCTGCATTAAGCATTAATAAAAATATTAGCATAGTACATACAATTATTCAAGTAATATTAGTATTTTTCTAATAAATTATTCTATAATTTCTACTAAGATTAAGAATTTTTTTAGAAAAAAATTATAAAAAAATATGTATGTAAAATCATTTTTTTAGAATAATTATTTTTACAGAAAACGAGTAATATAAGGATATTTAGAATCTCTGATAATGAAAAAGGATAATTGATTTTCATTTAAAAATAATAGTGTTAAAATACATATTTTTTTCTAAGTATAATAGATAATAGCCAAGGTATAATGTAAATTATGAAAATTATTAGAAAATGAATATATACATTAAAATTAAATAATTATTTTTTTAATAAACATATATATTTCTAAAATAGTGTTTTTAAAATTTTTTTACAAAGAAGCTGGATATTAACGATAGTTTATTAAATTTATTATGCGTATACAATAAGATTAAAAAAACTTGACAATGTTATAAATTAATCGTAATATATGTGTAGATAATAGATTGTAATTATTTATTATTAATTATTCATTTATAATTTTATATATTTATATAAGATTATAGATAAAAGAAAGGAGAAAAGTATATTAATGAAAAAAATCACAAAAGTAATTAAAATGAGTGTTACCGCAATATTTACATTCATAGGATTACTATTTGTATCTTCATTAACAGCTAACGCAGCTGAAGGTAAAGAACTTACAAAAGTTGTTACTGATATTTCTGTTACAGATGCAGGAAATAATGCAGTTAAACCTGACGCTAATGGCAATTATAATGTTACTACTGATAGAGCATACCGTTTTTTTCAGCAAACTTTGATTTAACGAATTACAACGGTAACTTATCAGAAGGGGATTATTTTAATTTAAAAATTCCTAATTCAGTAACTGTCCAAAAAAACATTCGGCTGATATTAAAGATACAAAAAAACACAAGTCGTTATTGCTGAATCACAAATAACACCAAATGCAAACGACCAAGGTGGTAATGCTAAAGTAACACTTAAAAATTTCTCTGAATATCTAACTACTACTAAAAAGTAATGATATAAGAGATATAACAGGTCATTTTACTATTGATTTCTTATTCAAAAAAAGATCAAACTAAAAACACCTGTGACTTTTTGATAGCTTAGCTGTGAAAAAAATAAAATAACACATACTTTTACATCAACAACTAAAGACGGAGAAAACAAAGGTTATGAAAACTTCGCTAAAAATGGTAATGATGTTGAGAATAAAGGATGGAGTTCTGAAAAATTAGCAGCTGTAGGTTCTACTTCTAAAGGAAATATTTACTCACCATGGCGCGTTCGTGTTAATGCTGGTAAAAAAGACTACGGAAGCAACTTAGCATTAGTAGATGAGATAGTAACTGATACTACACATGCAGCTATTCAATATATTCCTGAATCATTAACAGTATACAAAGCTACTATTAATGATGGTACTTCTGAAGTTCCAGCAGGTGCTGTTAAACTAACTGAAGGTACTGACTACACAGTTGAGTGGAACAGCAATTATACTTCTTTAAAAGTAATTTTTAAAGATGGTTCACAATCATACTATGTTACTTATAACACTACAACTCCTGGAGACGGAAGTTTAGTAGGAAATAAAGTTGCATTACTAAAAAATAATACTGAAGCACTTCCTCAACGCAATAATCGCTTAATTTACGGATATGTAAGTGAGAGATTATCAGTATTAAATGAAGAGATTAATGCTAATCCAATTTACAAAATCAAAATTAATAAAACTGATAAAGTAAAAGTAACACCTGTTCAAGGAGCTGTATACACAATTATAAATCCAGAAGGAGTAGTAGTTGAAGATGTTACTACAGATGAAAACGGAGTGGCAGTTTCTAAAGAATTATCAAAAGATTATTTAGGAAAAGTGTTCACAATAATGGAAAAATTAGCACCAAAAGGTTATAAACTAGATCCAACTGTTTATACAGTAACAATTGGTGAGAATAATTCAATTATCAATCTTCAAGATGAACCAGAAGATACACCTCCAACTCCACCAACACCAACTCCAAACAAACCGGTTAAACCTAATGAACCAGGAAAACCTGAAAAACCAGGTAAACCAACTACACCGGTAGTAAAAGAAAAAGTTAAAAAAGCTGTTCTTCCAAAAACAGGGGTAGAAAATAATAGCTTAGCTGTAGCAGGTTTAGTTATCGGATTAGGTGCGTTAGCTTTAAGACGTAAAGCAAATAAATAATATAATAAGACGAACTTAGGAAACTAGGTTCGTTTTTTTTATTGTCTTTTGATTAGTACAGAAAAGGGTAAAATATAGCAAAATTTATCTAACCCAAAAAAATTTGTATCCATTATCATTCTATTAGTTATATTTTAAATAGATATTGTAATATAATATTATTCCAAAAAAATTTTGATTGAATATATTAAATTTCCCCTTGAATTCGTTTTTCGATATAAACTATAATGATTTTTTTATAAAAGTTTTTTTATAATTTATATAAGGAGTTGAGGGTACTTTGAAAAAAAGTGGAGAAGTACATTAGTAAAAACTTATTATATTTATGATGGGGTTAGTAACAATCTCATTATTAGTAACAACAGTTTTTATGAGAGGATATATAAAAGATCGTGAAGAAGAGATTATTCGTCAAAAAATTAGTTCTACAGCACGATTAATTGCGATGGATAAGAGTATTCAAGAAGCTGTCAAAAATAAAAATCAAGAAAAGTTCATTCAACATTTTACATTAGCTGCGATGGAAGAAACACGAACGGATTTTATAGTAGTAACTGATAAAGATTTTGTAAGGTATTCACATCCAAAAGAGGAGCTGATAGGATCTAAGTTCTCGAGTATTGAAGATATTGAAGCAACATTTACTCAAGGAGATCATTACAGTAAACAAACTGGTCCACTAGGAGAAGGGGTCAGATTTTTTACAGCTCTAAAAGATGAAAATGGTAATAATATAGGAGTTGTCTGTGTAGGATATACTAAGAGAACAGTAGAAAACCAAATCTTAGAAGCACAGAAAAATTTATTCTATTCATTAATGATTGGGCTAACAGTGGCAGTAGGATTATCTTTTTTATTTAATAAAAAATTGAGAAAGATTCTTCTGAATTTAGAACCAGAGGAAATTGCACAACTTTATATTGAAAAAAAGAGCTAATAGCTGATCATGTTTCAGAAGGAATAATTGGGATAGATAAATATAAAAAAATATAATAGTTATAAATAGTAGTGCAAATAATCTATTAAAAAAAGCTAAACTATCTAGTGAAATAAAAAAATTAATGAAACTCTAAGTACTGAGATTTATAATTTGTTATTTAGAGATATTTTTAGAAACGAGAGAGAGTAGTCAAGATGAACAAATAGTAATTAATAATATGGATCTATTATTGAATAGAAATCCAATTTACTATAAAGGTAGACTATATGGTGCGGTAGTAACTTTACGTGATCAATCAGAAATGAAACAGCTTATTACAGAACTAAGTGGTACAGAAAAATATAACGATAGTTTACGTGAGCAGAGTCATCATTTTATGAATAAATTACATGTTCTTCAAGGATTGATAGAGTTGAAGTCTTATGAAGAAGTTGAGAAGTATATAAACTATTTAAAACAAGATTATCATGAAAAAAATAGGTCATATTACTGAAAAATATAAAAAGTACCATCAATAGCTGGATTTTTACTTGCTAAAGCACGTGAAAGTCGAAACAAAGATATCCAGTTAGTGGTTGATTCAGATTCATTATTATATCAACATACTGGTTTAGAAACAATATATAATGAATTGTTAATTATATTAGGCGTACTAATAGATAATTCAATAGATACTTTGGAAAATAAAAATGATGGAAAAATAATTGTTTATCTTTATTTAAATCTAGAGGAAAAAGTTTTATTATGTTCAATAGAAGATAATGGAGCAGGAATTAAGGAAGTGGATAAAGAAAGAGTATTCGAGAGAGGATATTCAACAAAAGGAGAAAATAGAGGGTACGGTTTAGAGGCCGTTGAAACGATTGTTAAGAAATATAACGGCTTAATAGATGTAGACAGTAAAGAAAATAAGGGTACAAAGTTTAATATAGAAATACCCGTACTGGAGGATTAAAAGTGAGAGTATTAATAATTGAAGATGATTCCATGGTAGCTATGATACATAAAGAATACTTTAATAGAAAAGAAGTTGATTTTACACTAGACCATGTGGCATCACTTAAAGAAGCAGAATTATATTTAGAAAGTAATATACCAGATTTGGTAGTTTTGGATAACTATTTATCTGATGGAAAAGGGGTTAGTCTTTTATCTAAGTTAAAGAAATATCCTGTAGTTATGATTACAGCAGCTAATGATATTCAAACGGTAGAAGCGGCTTTATCAAGTGGAGTAGTAGATTATCTAGTTAAACCTTTTACGTATGAGAGATTTTCTCAAGCGATTAATAAAGTATTAAACTTCAAGTCGTTGATGTCTAAAGAAAAAAAGTTAATCAAGAAATATTAGATGATTATTTAAGTACTACTAAAGAACATGAAGATGTTGATGAATTACCTAAAGGATTATCAAAAATAACATTAAAGAAAATTGTTGAAAATCTTTTAAATAAAGATGAAGGGTTTAATACCCAACAAATAGCTGATGATTTAGATATTTCTAGAATAACTATAAGAAAGTATTTGAACTATATGGTTAATATGAATGTGTTAAGTGAAGATGCTGAGTATAGTACTTCTGGTAGACCGGTATCTATATATAGTATTGTTTCAAAAAGAAGAGTTAAAAAAACTATTATAGTTTAGTATAAAATGTTGATAATAAAAAAATATAAGAAAAGGAGGATATTTTTTTATATTATCCTCTTTTTATATAAATATAACGAACATATATGATATAATTAAATAAATAGTTAGGAGGAGAAAGCTAATGAGTTTAGTTGATAAATGTGTACTATTATTTTTATTAGCAGGGCATGTATTAGTTCCGTTAGTATTCTTAATAATAATATTTTTTATGAAAAGAAAAAATTCAAAAGGGAATAGAAAACCGATTCCTTGGACAGCGTTACTTATTGTGCAAGCTGTTTTAGATTTTACTATTTTACCTTTTTGGATGTTTATGGGAGTATTTGTTGGTATAATGACTACTGATGCGCCAGGAAGTAGTACATTATTTGCTAATGCGTCAATGTTTGGGTCAATTGCAACTGTTATTTTAAACGTAATAGCACTTATAATAACTACAGCAGGTTTGAATAAGCAAAGAGTAGAGGAAAATAAACAACCACTATTGTGGCTATATGTTATTATTGCTGCATATGTACTAGTGGTTCCGGGAAGATTTTTTATAGGAATTTTCCATTAGTTTTATTGGAAATATGTGTTATTTAATAAATATATATGAGAGGTTATCACAAGATAATCTCTTTTTTTATATAAATATATGATATAATAAAGGAAACAGTTCATAAGAGGGGGCTTTTTGCATGGGGTATTTTTATTGTCTATTGGTACATAATAGTAGTCATTACTATTTCAATAGTATTTTTTTCGTAAAAATTTTTAAGTATAAAAAAAGATCAGGAGGAAATGTATATTTGGAAATGTCATGGAATAAATTTCTTGTAATATCTATAATTGTCGGATTAGTAATTTCACCGATATGGATAATTATGTGTTTAAATCTTATTGCACTTGCTGGTAGAGCTGATGTGTGGGAATTTACCGTAATTGCAAGTTATATAACGATGTTCATATACATAGTAATAATAGTTATTTGCGCAGTAGGTATGGATAAAAAGAATAGAATAATACGAAGGAATAATAAAAATTAGTTATTACAGTTTTAAATAAATACTTCAAGAGACTATCAGTATGATAGTCTTTTATTAATGGCTTAAGCCAGTTGAGGAGGCGAAGTCTCCGGAACAAAAAACCACCCGCTATGCGGGTGCGAGATAAAAGTTAAACAATTGAAAAATCATCCTTTCTTGATAAAATAAGAGTAGTTCAAGCTCTAAAATAAAGAAAGGATGATTTTATAATGGCCAATAAACATAATAGTTTATCGCATACAAAGTGGTTGTGTAAATACCATATTGTATTTACCCCTAAGTATAGACGAAAAATTGAATTTAATCAATATAAACGAGATATAGTAAATATAATACAAAGATTGTGTAAATATAAAGGAATAGAAATAATAGAAGGGCACATAATGCCAGATCATATACATTTGCTTTTTGTCAATTCCACCAAAAATATAGTGTTTCAAGTATAATGGGATACTTGAAAGGAAAAAGTTCATTGATGATATTTGATATGCATTCAAACTTGAAATACAAGTATGGGAATAGAAAGTTTTGGGCAGAAGGATATTATGTAAGTACAGTAGGACTGAATGAAAGTACAATAAGGAAATACATCAGGGAACAAGAATCGCATGATATTGCGATGGATAAGTTGACAACAAAAGAATATATAAATCCATTCGGGAATAAGAAAAAATAAATAGACCCGTTTAACGGGTAGCGGGCGTCAAAATACAATAGGGCTTGAACGAATGTGAAAGCCAGCGCCTTGAGGTGCGTGTTAGTAACAAAGGGTTATACCCACAGAGAAAACCACCCCTTTTCAGGGGTGGTCATTATTTTTATGAAAATATTAGTTTATGTTATAATATAAAAAATAATCTATAGGGAGGATAAGCAAGTAATGACAGACAATAGAATGAATTTTATATTTTATTATGGCCATATATTCGTACCTATATTTTTTATATTATTAATACTCTTTATGAGATATAGAAGAAAACGTAAGGGATTAGATGTAGATTTAACTATGCCATGGAAACTACTACTTGTAATTCAAGTAGTTTTAACCTGTACACTTTTAGCAATTTGGGTTTATATAGGTTTGTTATTAGCTGTTGCCTCTGCAATATTAGGTCTTATTGCTTCAGTAAGTGATTTAACATTGTTTGAAAAGTATACAGAATATGTATGGGGTATGCTTTTAAGTGATACGTTTACGGTAATCTTAAACTATGGTTCTATTTTGATGTGTACTATAGGTTATAATAAAATAAGAATAAGTAACAATAAAGAACCATTAAGAGCATTATATTATATTTTTGCAATATTTTTCTTAGCATTACCATTGTTATTATTCATACCACCACTATTTAGTTATTTACTTTATAAGTTGCAGTATATTTAATATAAAAACAAGGATAGATATAAACAATTAAGTTATATATCTATCCTTATTTTATTTATTTTGTTACAACGAATGAATACCATTCATTATCAGAAGTTTCTTCTACTAGTTTGAATCCACGTTCTAACATTTTTTCAAGAAGCTCATCTTTTTTATCTTTAATAATACCAGAAGTAATATAGTATCCACCATCTTCAAGTAACTTATATGCATCATCTAACATTAATTCAATGATATGAGCTAATATATTAGCAACGATAATATTATATTTTTTTGTTTCTTTTGTTAGAAGACTAGCTTCTTCAACAGCTATTCTGTTTTCTAAGTTATTAAGTACAAAGTTCTCACGTGATACATCAACAGCTAGTTTATCTAAGTCAACTGCTTTTATTTCACCGTCTGTTAAGTAACTTGCTGCAATACTAAGAATACCACTTCCACAACCAACATCTATAATATCATCATGAGGTTTTACGTATTTTTCTAAGTTTTTAATACAAAGTGAAGTAGTTTCATGTCCACCAGTACCAAAAGCCATACCAGGATCAATATTGATTACATATTTATTTTCTTCATTTTCATATTCACGCCATGTAGGAACTATAACAAACTTTTCACCGATATTCAGAATATCGAAGTAATCTTTCCAAGAATTTTCCCAGTCGCTATCTTTAATAGTAGTAGTTTCTATTTTGAAAAATTCTCCAATGTTAATATTTTGCCCTAATTGTTCTAATTCACCTTTAAAACGAGTAAAAGTCCCATCATCAAAGTTAAGTTCATTTATATATCCTTTTACAATAACTCCAACATCAGGGAAGTCAGTAGGACTAAGTTCAACGATAGTTCCAAAATCATCGTGTAAGTTTTCTTCTAGAGTAGTAGGGTCTTCAATAGCGACCCCTGTAGAACCATAATCTAAAAGAATAGATTCAACTATTTCACTAGCTTCATTAGTAGTATGAATAGTAATTTCAATCCAATTTTTCCATTTTTTTACCTCACAATTATTATTTTTCTATTTATAAATTATTAATAAAATTACTTTATCATATTATAACAAAAATCAGCATAATATCAAGTTATAAGAGAGTTTTTTTATTCTGGAAATAGTATATAGTAAAGTCAAAAAAATATAATATTTTTTTAAAAAAAGAATTTTTTAAAAAAAATATTGACAAAAAAATAAACAGTGTTATACTTATACTTGTATCAGATACGAGAACAAGTTAAAAATTTAAAATAGATATTAAATGAAAAAAATTCGAAGGAGAAAATTATGGATACAAAAATTTTTCAGTAGCATTACATATACTAATATTTATTTCAGAAACAGACAAAATAGTTTCTTCCGAACTACTTGCAAATAGTGTAAATACAAACAGTAGTCATATAAGAAAAAAATAATAGCTTTATTAAAAAAAGGTGGACTTATAGAAAGCCAACAAGGTAAAACAGGTATGGCATTAGCTAAATCAAAAAAAGATATAACTTTAGCTGACGTTTATCAAATTGTATACCCTAATAAACATTTGGTAAATATACATGAAGGAGCAAATAAAGAATGTCCTGTTGGAAACAATATAGAAAATTTACTACAACCTGTATTTAATGAAGCACAGGATGCATTTTATAATAAATTGGCAAGTAAAACATTAGAACAATTAATTAAAGAATTATACATAATAGGAGAAATAAGAATGAAAGCAGCATTACACACACAATATAACAAAAACAATATCGAACTTGAAATTAGAGAAGTAGCAGTACCTACAATAAATGAAAATGAAGTACTTGTAAAAGTATTAGTCGCAGGAGTAAATCCCTTAGATAATATGATTTCTAGAGGTGAAGTTAAGATTATTACACCTTATAAATTACCACAAATTGCAGGAAATGAATTAGTGGGAGTGATTGAACAAAAAGGAAGTAAGGTAACTAATTTTGAAATTGGAGATAGAGTATTCTCAAGATTACCTCTAGATAGAATAGGGGCATTTGCAGAATATGTGGCTATAAATAAAGAAGATATTGCTAAAGTTCCAGAATATATGACTGATGAGGAAGCTGCCGCGGTACCATTAACTGCCTTAACAATTATGCAAGCACTAGAGTTAATGGGGGCAGAGCAAGGAAAAACAATCTTTATTTCTGGAGGAACAGGAGGAGTAGGCGGTATGGCTATTCCTATAGCTAAAGCAAAAGGTTTAACTGTAATTACAAATGGTAGTGTTGAAAATAAAGAACGTGTTGAAAAATTAGGTGTAGATCAATTTATCGATTATAAAACGACTGACTATACTACTGTACTAAAAGATATTGATTATGTACTTGATACTCTTGGTGGAGCAGAAACAGAAAAACAAATGTCTATTATGAAGTCAGGTGGTAAATTAGTATCACTTAAAGCAATGCCTAATGGAAGCTTTGCTAAAAGAATGAATCTACCATGGTGGAAACAATTTATTTTAAGTCTAGCAGGAAGAAAATTTGATAAAATGGCGAAAAAATATGGAGTATCATACAACTTTATTTTTGTTGAATCAAATGGTAAACAACTACAAGAAGTTTCAGATATTTTTTCAAAATTAGAAATTAAACCATCAGTAGATACAGTATTTGAATTTAAAGATGTAAATAAAGCATTAGATAAAGTAGCAAATGGTCGTTCAAGAGGAAAAAAACAGTTTTTAAGTTTTTAAATAAAGTCATAAACATTAAATGGTAAAAATAGTAATCTTTTTAGGTTATAAATATACTAAATATCAACATTAAATAATAAAAATAGTCAGGAGACAATTATGTCATACATAAATAAAAATGAATATATAAGAGTAAACGGAGAAAAAATAGCTTATAGAGAATTAAATAAAGGAAAATCTGAAAAACCTCTAGTAATGCTTGTCCACTTAGCGGCAACAATGGATAATTGGGATCCAAAATTTATTGATCTTGTATCAGAAAAACAACACATAATTTTAATAGATTTACCAGGAGTTGGAGGAAGCGAGGGAAAAGTTGCGACTACTATTCCAGGAATGGCTCAACATACAATAACCTAGTACAAATGCTTGGCCATATTTAGCAGGAACGCTAAAGGCTCATGGACTTTCTGCATTAAAACCTAGAAGGAATTAAAAATTATAATCAGAATTTCTTATGTTTATTTTTAATTGTCTATAAGGTACTTAATGATAAAAATCCTTGACAATACTAGTGGTTTAGTATAATATAAATAAATAAACCATAAAAAAAATTAAGAGTAAGAAGACTTTTTATTTCATGTTTTTTTAAAAGAGAGTTTAATCCATAGGCTGAAAGGTTAAATATTAATGATTGAAATAAGCAACACTTCTTGTAGAACCGAATATAATTTATAGAGGTATCAGTATTCTGATATAAATTAGGGTGGCACCACGAAATTAGCATTCGTCCCATGTAGTTTTTAAACTATGTGGGGCGCTTTTTTATTATAAAGCTTAATAACCCTTGATAAATAATCGGTTATGTACTAGTATGGAATAGAATAATATATAAAAATTGGAGGAACTTATGTCAACTATTACAAAAGAACAAGTAAATCACATTGCACATCTTTCAAGATTAGAAATCCAAGAAGATGAAGTTGATGGTTATATTGAAAAATTAGAGAAAGTTGTAGATTTATTTAATGAGCTAAATAGTGTTGATACAGAAAAATATCAAACCAACTTATCACGTTCTAGATTTAGTTAATGTATTTAGAGAAGACGTAGCTCAAGAAGGTATGAATAGAGAAGAAGTTCTTAAAAAAACTCTAAAAGAAACTGAAGCAGGACAATTTAAAAGTACCTACTATCATAGAATAAAAATTAGTAAGGAGATAATTTGATGAGTTTATTACATGAATCAATCGAAAGTTTAGAAAGTAAACTTAAAAAAATAAAGAAATTAAGCCTAGTGATCTTGTTAAAGAATCACTAGATAGAATTAAGGCTACTGAAGATAAAATCGGTTCATTTATTACAGTAACTGAAGAAGTAGCACTAAAACAAGCTGAAGAATTAGACCGTCGCCAAGAAGCGGGAGATGTAGAAGGAAAATTATTCGGTATTCCAATGGGAATTAAAGATAATATCGTAACTAAAGATATCCAAACTACATGTGCTTCTAAAATCTTAGAAGGATTCAATCCAATCTATAGTGCGACAGTAATGGATAAATTAAATGCAGAAAATCCAATTTTAATGGGTAAATTAAACATGGATGAATTCGCAATGGGTGGATCTACTGAAACATCTTACTACAAACTTACACGTAATCCACATGATTTAGATGCTGTACCTGGAGGATCAAGTGGAGGTTCAGCAACATCTGTAGCAGCTGGTCAAGTAAGCTTTGCATTAGGTAGTGATACTGGTGGATCAGTACGTCAACCAGCTTCATACTGTGGTATCGTAGGATTAAAACCTACTTACGGACGTGTATCACGTTTTGGATTAGTAGCATTCGCTTCATCATTAGACCAAATCGGACCTATGACACGTACAGTAAAAGATAATGCACGTATATTAGAAATTATTTCAGGATTAGATGCACACGATATGACTAGTGCACCTGTAGAAGTACCAGAATTCAGTAAAATCATTACTGGAGACATCAAAGGTAAGAAGATTGCTCTTCCTAAGGAGTATTTCGGTGCAGGTATTGATGAAGATGTTAAAAAAGCAGTTCTTGATGGAGTTAAATACTTAGAAAGTCAAGGAGCTATCGTAGAAGAAGTTAGTCTTCCAAGTACAGATCACGTTATTTCTACATACTACGTAATAGCGTCTGCTGAAGCAAGTTCAAACCTTTCACGTTTTGACGGGATTCGTTACGGATATAGAAGTCCAAACGCAACAAACTTAGAAGAAATTTACAAAAAAACTCGTGGAGAAGGATTTGGTGCTGAGGTTAAACGTCGTATTATGTTAGGAACTTACGTATTATCTTCAGGATACTACGATGCATACTACAAAAAAGCACAACAAGTTCGTACATTAATTAAACAAGACTTCGATAGAGTATTTGAAGAATACGATGTAATTATTGGACCAACAGCTCCAACAGTAGCATTCAACATTGGAGAAGAAATCGATGATCCAGTAACTATGTACGCAAATGATATATTAACAATTCCAGTGAATATGGCTGGTTTACCTGGTATTAGTATCCCATGTGGATTCAAAGGTAAACGTCCAATCGGTATGCAAATTATTGCAAAACCATTCGCAGAGTCAACACTTTATGATGTAGCGTATAACTTTGAACAACACTACAACTTACACGATAAAAAAATAGAATTATAATAGGAGAAACAAGATGCATTTTGAAACAGTAATTGGACTAGAAGTCCATGTAGAATTAAAAACAGATTCAAAAATATTTTCACCATCTCCAGCTCACTTTGGTGCAGAGCCAAACACTAACACTAACGTAATCGACCTAGGATATCCTGGGGTACTTCCAGTAGTAAACAAAAGAGCAGTAGAGTGGGGAATGAAAGCAGCTATGGCTCTTAATATGACAGTAGCTCGCGAATCAAAATTTGATAGAAAAAACTACTTCTATCCAGATAACCCGAAAGCATACCAAATCTCTCAATTTGATCAACCAATTGGGGAAAATGGTTGGATAGATATCGAAGTAAACGGTGAAACTAAACGTATCGGTATTACACGTGCTCACCTTGAGGAAGATGCTGGTAAATTAACTCACAAAAATGGTTATTCACTAGTTGACCTTAACCGTCAAGGTACACCACTTATCGAAATCGTTTCTGAGCCAGATATTAGAACACCAGAAGAAGCATATGCTTACTTAGAAAAATTACGCTCAATTATTCAATATATAGAAGTATCTGACGTTAAAATGGAAGAAGGTTCAATGCGTTGTGACGCGAACATTTCTATCCGTCCATATGGTCAAGATAAATTCGGTACAAAAACTGAGCTTAAAAACTTAAACTCATTCACTTTTGTTAAAAAAGGATTAGAGTACGAAGAAAAACGTCAAGAACAAGTTATTCTATCTGGAGGAATAATCGAACAAGAAACACGTCGTTTTGATGAAACTACAGGAGCAACAAAACTAATGCGTGTTAAAGAAGGTTCAGATGATTACCGTTACTTCCCAGAGCCAGATATCGTACCTATGATTATCTCAGATGAATGGATGGAAGAAGTAAGAAAAACTATTCCAGAACTTCCAGATGCTCGTCAAAAACGATATCAAGAAGAACTTGGATTACCAGCATATGATGCACACGTACTAACATTAACTAAAGAAATGTCAGATATGTTCGAAAAAACTGTATCATTAGGAGCTGATCCAAAATTAGCATCTAACTACTTAATGGTTGATGTGAATGCATACTTAAACAAAGTTCAAAAAGAACTTAGCGAAACTAAACTTACTGCAGAAGGTTTAGCAGGAATGATTAAATTAATCACTGATGGGACTATCTCAAGTAAAATCGCTAAAAAAGTATTCGCTGAATTAATCGAACACGGTGGAGATGCTGAGAAGATCGTTAAAGAAAAAGGTCTAGTACAAGTATCTGACAGCGGACAATTATTAGCTTGGGTTAACGAAGCATTAGATAACAATCCAAAATCTATTGAAGACTACAAAAACGGACGTGACCGTGCTATAGGATTCTTAGTAGGACAAATTATGAAAGCTTCTAAAGGTCAAGCCAACCCACAAATGATTAACAAAATGTTATTAGAAGAAATAGCGAAAAGATAATAAAATATAGAATAAAACCCTAGGACATTATGTTCTAGGGTTTTATATATAAAAAGAATGTAACTTTAAAATAAGACTAGATATCTCATAAGATGTATTCTTTATTATTTTCGTAGTTGATATTTATGTCCAATATATTGAAAGATCCTTACTGTATTATTTTCTTGTGGAGTATTTACTTTGAAGAAAAAGTAATGATCTCTTTTATCTTTTGATTTATTCGCAGCTAATCTGAAAAAGTTACTATTGTTATTCATCATTAAACTTAAAATATCATCAGTTAGAAATGTTAAAGGGATGTTTAAGGCAGAATACTTATAGAAATCTTTTTTTCGAATTTATCATAGTTACTACTGAAATAATCAAATTGGACTTCATGCTGATTTAATTTATTCATAGTCTAATTCCTCTGCGATTGAAACTTTTAATATATCTTTTATGTCGATTTGAATAATAGTATCTTTTGTTGTGAAGTAAATATAGTCATTTTGGCAGTCTGTTACTTTTCCTAAAAATGGAACTATTTGTTTAGTTGTATATAGATAAGCTAGCCCTTTAAAGAAAAATAGCTGATTTAATAATAAACGCTTTTCTGCTATATCCATATTTATAGAAAAATCTATAGTATTACCTTGAGTATTAATAGCTGTAGTATGTTCCGAAATAAAAAATCCCATCCATTTTGCCATGCCACGATCCACATATTGCCTAGCTGATTTATAGGGTAGGTAACTTCTATTAATCATGATATCCCATCCATGCCACCAGCATGACCACCAACTAATTTACTTCTTTCTTTAACACGTGAACCTTCCATTAAGATACTACCATTTTGAACAGCTAAAAATCCGTATTTATCACGAATAGAATCAAGAGTCTTATCGATTTTCTCCTGTTTTTCTATTGCCTTAATATCATCAAATAACGAAATTATAGTAATATTATCATCGACTAAATTATCATACCTTACAGCGATAGAACGAACAGCACCTCCTGTATATTTCTTTTTGAATAGTGATAATACATAATCTGTTAGTTGTTTTGTATTTTGAGTAGGTTTAATTTTTTGAGATGCAACAAGAGGTCTTTTTTCTTCTATGCGACTATAGCTAATAGTTATATGTACTGACTTAGCTTTCTTTCTAGCACGTCTTAATCTTATAGCTACCTGTTCAGCCATTTCTGATAATACTAGTTCTATTTGTGACTTAATAGTGTAGTCTTTAGGTAAAACTTGCGAATTTCCAAGTCCTTTTGACTTTGGTTTATACGGAACAGAAGGTTTGCTTTCATCAACGCCATTAGCATGAAACCACAGCTGTACTCCGATAATACCAAATTCCTTTTTTAGTATATCCGGATTAGCATTTGCTAAATCACGTATAGAATATATTTTTAATTTATTTAATCTTTTTTTAGTTCTTGAACCAATTCCCCAAAAATCAGTAAGAGATTTTATATTCCATACCTTAGTTTCGATATCTTCATAAGACCAATTAGCTCGCATAGTATTAGTCTTTTTAGCTTCATTATCAAGCGCCAACTTAGCGAGTAAAGGATTAGCATTGCTCATACCAATAGTAGAAAAGACACCAGTTTTTTTCCAAATATCACGCTGGATTTTAGCACAAATAATATCCAACTTTTCACGTCTAGACTTAGTAGTATCTTTTATAAAATAGTTTAGTGATTGTGTTAAATCGATAAAACCTTCATCGATAGAGTAGGGATGAATATCTTCATCAGGAACATAATTTTTTAGCACGTTTAATATTTGAATATTTTTTTCTATATATAAATTCATTCTAGGAGGAACTATAAGTGTTTTTTTAGCCCAAGATTCAACATGTTGGATATATTCAGGAGTAATTTTCACACCAAAGCGTTTAGCATTGTAATAAGAAAAACTTCTGTCCTTAATATTAAAAGGGAGGTCATAGCTGCGACCAACATTATTTTTACCGAATACTTCTTTGAAAACAGGTGAACTCGCAAGTATTAGGCCATTACAGTTATCAGCACGACTCATAACACAAAGTGAAGTAGTTAGGGGATTTAATCCACGTTCTACACATTCAACACTGGCATAAAAAGACTTCATATCGATAAAAGCAATATCAGAATGAGGTTCTAATGTGTAATCGATAATTCCCATAGCTACACCTCACTAATAGGTCTAAAGCTCTTAGTGACTAATCCTACTATTCTTACTTCATCAATAGGGGCGATAATATCATCGTATTTATCATTTAATGATACTAAGCGTACTTTGTCTTCTTCGATATAGGCTTTTTAATATAAGTTTCTTCGTTATATACTACGGCATATATTAAACCATCATAGTCAAAACCAGTTTTCTTAATAAGAGCTACATCACCATTATGATACTTAGGTTCCATAGAATCCCCATCTACCCAAGAGGCGATATCATAGTCATATTCGCTATTGAAATAAACAGTATCGAATTCGTAATTCTCATCATAGTAATTACCTAGACCAGCAGATAATTTCGCATGGACACGATATTTATATAACTGAGAAAAATATAGCTCATTGGCTACTTTTAGAAGTTTTTGTTTGTTAATATCATTTAGTTGTAAGTATCTGTTGACTATTTCGTACTCTGATTCAAAGTAACTAGTCTCAACATTAAAATAATCGGCTAGCTCTTCTAAGTTTTTTTTATTAGGGATAAACTTACCTTTTTCCCAGCCATTATATGCTGAACGAGTAACACCAAGGTGCTCGGCAATAGCTGTTTGTGATATATTATGTTTTTTTCTAAGAGCCTGTAATCTATCTTTTGAAAACATATTAGACCTCCTTTCTAAATATTGTCAAGTTATAACTTTACAAATTAATTATAAAACAAAATAAATATAGTGTCAAGGTAGAGGAAGAAGATAAATAAAGAAATATTGATTATAAGATATTGCTGGCGATAGTATAATAATATATAATGATAGGAGTGGTTATTTAAGATGATATAAATAGTTTTTTTATCAAATGACGAGGAGACATTATGAAAGAAGAATTACCGAAAAAAGCGATCCAAGGTGAAAATAGTGAAGTGTTGGATCCAGTTACGAAAAGTGTATGGGACTTACGAGGTGTAAGTGAAGAAGAACTCATAGCAACAGCAAAAGAAATAAATGAAAAATTAGGATATGAGCTATTTGATGATTTAGACTACGAAACACTAATAAGTGATTTTTCAAAAGTATCTCGTGAACGATTTAAGTACGCTATTGAAAAATCAGAGTTTCGTAATGATAGATTAGAAAAAGCAGTTAGAGAACATAGTGATGATATATTAGTAGACGTAGTAAAAGCACATGAGAACTTTGATTCGATGGATATATATGAATTATACGAACTTGCCTTTGCGGTAAATAAAAAACTAGGTTATAGATTATTTAGAGATATATATTCATATAGTTTAAAACGAGACTTTGAAAGAGTAGCTATTGCAGTGAAGGTATACAAAGGAGAAGGAAAAAAATAGTTAAGTTTATGAAATAGAAATCAGTGAAAATAATGATTTTATAGTTGTATAATAAGAAGTGAGAAAAAAATAAAAGAATAATGAAAAAAAGAAGACTTAGTTTAAATGGGGAACTAAGTCTTCTTGCTAATAGGAATAATACTTTGAAGATTATTCTTAAAAATGATCTATTACATCCCTATAATTATTATAACATAAATATAAGATTTTTTTAATATAAAAAAACAAAAATATTGCAAAAGGTATTCAATATTTTTATATAATTAGTAGTGGTACGAATAAAAGTAACAGTTGAAATTAGTAAATATTAATAATTTTTTTAGGGATTTTTATTATTTGTAAAAGGAAATTTAAATGAAAAAAAGAAATAAGTAATATAATATGAGGGAGGATAATTATGAATTATAGTACAGATAAAACCAATTGAAACAGAAAATAAAGATTTATTGAGTAGATCTTCGTTTTCTAAAACAATTAGGTAAAAGGAATTTATGAGTACAATGATAAATCAGGTTTAGTTATAGGGTTGTTTGGAAAATGGGGTACTGGGAAAAACGTCAGTTATTAATATGGCTGAAGAGGAAATTAATAGACTTTCACAAACAGATGAAAATAAGCCATTAATTATGAAGTTTTCGCCATGGAATTATTCGGATAAGGATAATTTAATTAGTTTATTTTTTTCCAGAATTTAAAAGTTAAAATATCACTTCAAGATAATGAGCAAATTAAAATTAAGTTAGGAAAAGCATTAAGTGATTATGCTGATGCTTTCGAGGTTCTATCTTATATCCCATATATTGGTTCTGGATTAGCTACAGGATTAAAGACTGTTGCTAAAAGGCAAGGGGAAAATCTTATGGAAATTCCTGATTTGGACGAAACTAGAAAAATTCTTGAAGACGAATTAGTAAAACTAGATAAAAAAGTTATTATTGTTATTGATGATATAGATCGATTAACTAATTCGCAGATTAGAGATATTTTTCAATTAGTAAAACAAGTAGCTGATTTTCCTAATATTATATATATATTAGTTATGGATAGGGAAGTAGCACAAAGAGCATTGATAGATGTACATAATATTGATGGAAATGAATACTTAGATAAGATTATTCAAGTTCCATTGGAGTTACCAGAAATAAGAAAAAAACAAAACTACAAGATATATTAATTATTAAACTGCATGAAATTCTTAAAGAGGCCTCTTATAAGGCAAAAAAATAGATGGAAAAATATTGGGGTAGAATATTAATTAACTGTATAAGTCCATATATTAATAATTTAAGAGATGTTAATAGAGTTTTAAATACTTTTCAATTTAGATATGGAATATTACAACATGAAACATCCTTTGAAGATTTGATTGCTATTACAACCCTAGAGGTGTTGGAACCAAAACTATACAAGTGGATTTGCAACAATAAAGAGGCTGTCTGTGGTACCTTACTTCACAGTACATTATCAAATTTTAATAGTAAAGTAAATTATAAGAAATTATATTGTGATGAATTTGAAAACATGGGTCTAGACTCAAATCGTGCGATAAAATGTCTCTCAACACTATTTCCAGTATTTGCAAAAGATGTTAGAGAAAATTCATACAACCGCCAATCAGAAGCTGATGTTAGAAGGAATATGGGTATAGCTCATCAAGAAAGATTTGAACTATATTTTATGTTTAATCTAGATAATATAAAAGTTTCTAGAAAAAAATAATTAATGATTTTTATATATAAATTAGAATACGTAGATTTATTAAAAATATATTGAAGAAATTAATGATGAGGAAAAAAATAGGACATTTTTTTAGAAGAAATAAACTCTTTAGTAAATGAGGTACCATATAATCGTCTTTCTTTAATAGCATCTGTATTATTGTTAAAGCATGGGGAGTTCAATGGTAGAATTCAAAAAAGTATATTATCAATATCAGCAGAAGAAAGAGCTAGCTTTATTATAGAGGAAGTTCTAGAAAGATTAAACACAGAAGAAGAAAAAAATATAATGTTTTATGTTCATCATTACGAAATATTAGAGCGACTGGATTAGGGGCCATAACCAAAAATTATTATTAATATAGAGCGATCTCATGGTAGATTAGTTGAGAATTCAAAGTGTGAAGAAAAAAACAAATTATAAGTTTATTTCATTTGAATAAAATGGAGGATATTTTTTTAGAAAAAAAGTTAAAATTATCGTAAAATCGACACCAATTTCTAATATTAAAAAAACTTCAGAGCTATATTATATTTATGGAAATTTCTTGATGAAGAAGGAGTATATAAATATATTAGAGATTTATTTGTATCAGAGGTGAATAAATTAAAAATTTATTACAACTTTATCGTATAGATGGGAAGGTACAAATGGAGTTGGTTGGGAATTTTATGAAAACGATTATAGAGGATACATATCAAACAATGAAATATACACTAGTATAGAAAAATTTTTGATAAAGATAAGCTATATGAATTTACTGAAGATGAACAAATTAAATTAGCCTCATTTGTTGGTAATTTTTGAAAAAAATGGATTAGATATTATTAATGAAAAAAAGAGGCAAAAAGAAATATTAAATCAATGGAAATCAGAAAAGAAAGAGGATAACTAAATTTTAATGTAACCACAAAAAAATATAGTTAGAAAAATATATGTATTCCTCACTAAATTCAGAAAAAGTTAAAAAAAATACTTTTGAAATTTATTTAGGAGATTAAAATTAGTGAAGTTATTTGATTTTTATAACTGAAATTCACATTATAATAGTTATTATAATGGTAGATTTTTGATATAATTAAATTTGAAGTAAAATTTAAAAAAATATAAATATATTAAGAATAATTAGGAGTTATTAAATGAGTAGTTCATACAATGCATTAGAATATAATAAATTAATAAGTTTCATATGGTCAGTGGCAGGTGATTGTCTTCGTGACGTGTATGTTAGAGGAAAAATATAGAGACGTAATAATTCCTATGACTATAATACGTCGTTTTGATTCTATAATAGAGCCACATAAAAAAATAAAATGTTAGAATATAAAACAATGGCAGAAGATAATAAATTAGATGTCGAAGAAACATTAAATACAATGGTAGAATTACCATTTTACAATATATCAAATTTTTAATTTACAAGATTTAAAAACATGAAACAAACCGTCAAAACTTAAAGAAAAAAATTTTTGAAGAATATTTAAATGGTTTTTTTCAGATAATATTAAGGATATTCTTGAGAAATTTGATTTTAATAGCCAAATTAGGAAGATGACAAATGCTGGTATTTTGGGCTCAGTAATAGAAAAATTCACTTCAAAAGAGATGAATCTTAGTCCATATGATGAAGTGAATAGTAAAGGGGAAGTTGTTCGACGCGGTTTAGATAATCATGCAATGGGTACTTTATTTGAAGAAATAATTAGAAAATTCAATGAAGAAAATAACGAAGAAGCTGGAGAACACTTTACGCCTAGAGATGCAGTAGAATTAGTGGCAGATTTAGCAATCGTTCCTGTATTAGATAAAATAAAAAATGGAACATATTCTATTTATGATGGTGCCTGTGGTACATTAGGAATGGCGACTGTTGCTGAGGAAAAACTACAGAAATATGCAGAAGAAAATAATAAACAATTATCAATTCATATTTTCGGTCAAGAATCAACGGAAGAAACTTATGCAATAGCCAAAGCTGATTTATTGATAAAAGGTGGAGATACTTCTACAGGAGAAGTATACTACGGTTCTACATTATCTAATGATGGAGCCAGAGGAAAACATTTTGATTTTATGTTATCAAATCCTCCTTATGGTAAAACATGGAAAAATGACTTAAACATTCTTGGAGCTGGTATAGAGAAAGATCCTAAGAAAAATATAGTAGACAGTAGATTCGTAAGAAGCTATAAGGAGCAAAATGATTACAGAATGATTCCAGACGTAAGTGATGGACAATTATTATTTTTATTAAATAATATTTCAAAAATGAAAGACACACCTTTGGGATCACGTATAGTAGAAGTTCATAATGGATCTGCATTATTCACAGGAGATGCAGGAGGAGGAGCTAGTAATGCTAGACGATATATGATAGAAGAAGACCTAATAGAAGCAATTATTCAACTTCCAGAAAATATGTTTTATAATACTGGTATTACAACGCATATTTGGGTGTTATCTAATCGAAAAGAGGAGAGAAGAAGAGGAAAAATCCAATTAATCGATGCTAGTAAAATAAAAAAACTCCATTAAGAAAAAATCTTGGTTCTAAAAATTGTGAATTTTCAGAAGAAGATAGAAAAGTTATTTTAGATTTATTCCAGAAGTTTGAAGAAAATGAGGTTTCTAAAATATTCAAAAATGAAGATTTTGGATATTATAAAGTGATAGTAGAGCGTCCATTAAGGCAAGCTGTACTATGTAATAATGAAAATATTCTTCAATTAGAAAAAAAGAACTGGAAAAAAATAGGTTTTTTTATACTGGTGAAATAACAAAAGAAAAAAATTAGCAGAAAGTTTTTATAAAAAAATACTGCTGGAGCTATTAAAAGAATTAGAAAAGAAAGAAAATATTCTAAGTTATTTAAAAAGTTCTAAAAAGAACTGGAAAAATGAGGAAGCCTATCTTGATTATCTAAAAATTCGAGAAAGAATTTGATAAAAAAAGTTAAAAAAATAGGGATAAAAAGGTACTACATTAAAAAAATTATCATCAACTGGATTATTAGAAAATATCATTGTAAAAAGATGAAAAAAAGCAGCTATTCAATATGATAAAGAAGGTAATATTATAGTTGATGTGGAGTTGAGAGATACAGAAAATATACCTTTAACATATCCTGGGGGAATAGATGCTTTTATTCAAGAAGAAGTTCTGCCATATCACCCTGATGCTTTTGTAGATGAGAGTAAAATACAAATTGGTTATGAAATCAACTTTACAAAACACTTCTATAAATCAAAACAACTAGAGAGCGTTGAATCTATAGTTGAAAGAATCCGAGAATTAGAAAAATTATCAGAAGGTATGATGAAGGAAATCTTGGGGGGACTTTATGAATAAATATGAAAATTATAGAGAAATAGGTTTACCTTGGTTAAAAGAAATTCCAGCCCATTGGAGAATTTCTAAAGTTAATAACATGTTTGAGGAAAGAAGAGAAAAAGTATCTGATAAAGAATATGAGGCTTTATCAGTAACGAAAATGGGTATATTAAAACAACTTCAAAACGTTGCAAAGACAAATTCAGGAGAAAACAGAAAAAAAGTAATAAAAAATGACTTTGTTATAAATAGTCGCTCTGATAGAAAAGGATCTTCAGGGTTAAGTGAGTTCAATGGCTCAGTTTCTTTGATAAATATTGTTTTAAAAATAGAGAGGGAGTTTCCTAAATATATTCACTATTTACTGAAATCAGTAGCGTTTCAAGAAGAATTTTATAGAAACGGTAAGGGGATTGTTGCGGATCTTTGGAGTACAAATTATCAAAAATATGAAAAATATTTATTTACCTATACCATCGTTTTTCAGAACAACAACAGATTGCAAACTATCTTGATTGGAAAAATAGTAGAGATTGATAAATTAATAGATATAGAAAAAAACAAAAAAATACTAGAATTAGAAAAAAATTTAAAACAGAAGTTTATAGATGAAGCGTTTGATACATTGAGTGATTATAAACATCTGAAATTATCTAAACTTGGAAATTTTTAAAAAAAGGTGGAGGATTTTTCTAGAGTAAATATTTCTAATACAACAAATGAGGCTATCTTATATGGTGATATTTATACAAAATATAATTATTGGTTTTAAAGAATGTAGAACTACTATAGATAATAAAGGATTTAATAATGCAAAACATTTAAATGAATCAGCTGTACTATTTACAGCAAGTGGTGAAACAAAAGATGATATAGGTAAATCTGTTGCATATATAGGAAAAACATAAAATTGCTGTTGGAGGAGACATTATAATTTACAGAGTTGAAAAAAAGAATTTAGTGTAAAATACATCTCATATTACTGTAATACGTCAAAAAAATTAAAAAAACAAAAAAAGTATGTAGAGAGTACGGGAGAAATAATTGTTCATATATCTCCTGAAGTTTTTGAAAAAAATATAAAAAAATACCATCTATAAGCATGGATGAGCAAAAATAGATTAGTTACAAAAATTGATAATTTTTATAAAATTGCAAAAATAATATAATTGTTATTAAAAAAATAATATTATAGAAAACTATATACAATTAAAACAATCCTTAATCTCTGAAGTAGTAACGGGTCAAATAGATGTTAGAAATGTAAAAATTCCTGAAAGAAAATAAGAAGTAACATAGAAAAGGAGGTGGAGTTATGGGAATAAAAGACACTCATATGGAAGAACAATTAGAAAAAGAAATTATTAACTATCTAGTTGGTAAAAATGGATATGAATATATAACACCACTAGAGATGAAGAGTAGTTATAATCGTGAGTTTTCGATTGATGAAGATAGATTACTGCGATTTATAAAAGATAGTCAACCTCAAGAGTTTGAGATTCTTGCTCTTGATACTGAGAATGGTCGCTTGAAATTTTATAATAAGCTTAATAACGATATTAGACGTGATGGTATAGTATCTATTTTAAAAAATGGAATTAAATGTTATCCATCTCAGGGGACAATACTTTTTTATCATGCTTTAGATCCCAAAAGATTAAGTTCTTATGAAGAGTTTGACAAGAATATCTTTTCAGTAACAAATCAATTAACGTATTCAAATCAAAATAGAGCATTAGAACTTGATTTAGCAATTTTTATTAACGGATTGCCAATATTTACAATGGAACTTAAGAGCCGAGGTTCTAGCACAGGTTGGTCATATAAAGATGCAGAAGAACAATACAAAAGTGATAGAGATTCAAGAGAGCCATTATTTAGTTTTAAAAAGTGCTTAGCGCACTTTGCTGTTGATGAGAACTTTATAACATTTACAACAAAACTTGATGGAAAAAGCACACGATTTATGCCATTTAATAAAGGTACATTAGCTGGTGGTTCAGGGAATCCTGTAAATCAAGATGGAACTATGACAGATTATTTGTGGAAAGAATTCTTAGAACCTAAGACTTTAACTTCAATAATTAGAGATTTTGCTTATGTTTCTGTAGATAAGGTGAAAAGAAGTGAAACACAAATTTTTCCTAGATATCATCAATTCAGAGCGGTAACTAAGCTAGTAAAAGATGTAGAAGAAAACGGTGTTGGCAACCGCTATTTAATTCAACATAGTGCAGGTAGCGGGAAAAGTAATTCAATTACATGGTTAAGTTATCGCTTAGTAGAGGTAAATCATAATAATAAAAAAGCTTTCGATTCTGTTATTGTTGTTACAGATAGATTAAATTTAGATAAACAGATAACTGATAATATTAGAAAATTTATAGATGAAAAAAGTATTGTAGGTCATGCTAGCTCTTCAACAAACCTAAAAGATCTTTTACTTGATGGAAAAAAAATAATAATTACAACAGTGCAAAAATTTCCGTATTTAATAGAAAAAATAGGTTCTGATTTAAAAAGGAAAAACTTTGCTATTATTATAGATGAGGCTCATTCTTCGCAAAGTGGTAGAGCTGCAGCTTCACTTAATATGGCTGTATCAGGAAAAAAATGAGTGATGAAGAAATAAGTGTAGAAGATCAGTTAAATATAATTATTGAAGCAAGAAAAATGCCAGAAAACGCAAGTTTCTTTGCTTTTACAGCAACACCAAAGGTAAAAACCTTACAAATGTTTGGCGAAGTATTTGATTTGTATTCTATGAAACAAGCAATAGAAGAAGGATTTATTCTTGATGTACTTAAAAACTATACAAATTTTGAAAATTATTATAAGGTTTATAAAACTATAAAAGATAATCCACAATTTGATAGAAAAAAATCGCAACGTAAAATTAGAACTTTTGTTGAAGGACAAGAATTTCCAATCAGATCTAAAGCAGAAGTAATGGTTAATCATTTTATAGAGAATATTTCAAAAAAGATTAATGGTAAAGCTAAAGCTATGATAATAACACAAAGCATACTTCGTGCAATAGAATATTATTATATCGTTAGTGAGCTATTAGAAAATAGTAGAACTGGTTGGAAAGCTGTTGTGGCATTTTCTGGTGAAAAAGAATATAAAGGAAAATTAGTAACAGAAGCTAGTTTAAATGGATTTTCATCAAAAGAAACTACAGAGAAATTTAAAGAGGATCAATATAAGATTTTAATAGTAGCAGATAAGTATCAAACAGGATATGATGAACCTTTGCTTCATACTATGTATGTTGATAAAGTATTGAATGATGTTAAAGCTGTACAAACACTATCTAGATTAAATCGTAGTGCCAAATTTAAAATTGATACTTGTGTATTAGATTTTGCAAACTCGCCTGAACATATTTTAGAATCATTTCAACCATATTACAAAGAAACTAAGTTAGAAACAGAAACAGATCCAAACAAATTATATGATTTACTTAGTATATTGGATGGTAAGTATATTTATGAAGAAGATGAAGTGGATAAAGTTGTAGAACTTTTTTTAAGTAATAAAAACAGAGCGCAAGTGGATTCAATTATAGATAGTGTAGTAAATAGATATGAAAACCTAAGTGAAGAGGAACAAGTAGAGTTTAAGAGTGGGGTAAAATCATTTATAAGAACTTATAATTTTTTTAGCTTCAATACTTCCAATAGGACAAATTGATTGGGAAAGAAAAAGTTATTTTTCTTTGAACAATTAATACATAGATTACCAACACCTAAAGAAGATGATTTTTACCAAAGGACTTCTAGATACGGTAGATTTAGAAAGTTATAGACTTGAAAAGAAAAAAATACTGTTGATATTATTCTAGAAGATGAAGATGGAAATTTAAGTGGTGATAATATAGGTGCTGGAAGAAAGAATCAACTTGAGTTAGATAATCTTGAAAAATATTATTGAAACGTTTAATGACATTTTTTTGGAAATATAGCATGGAATGATAAAGATAATGTAATACGTCAGATAAAAATCACTACCAGAAATAGTAATGCGTGACGATAAATTTAGAAATGCATTAGAAAATTCAGATATGGAAAATATAAAAATTGAATATAATAATGCTTTAAAAAAATGTATTCAAGAGTATTATGAATGACAATATAGAACTATTTAAGCAGTGGATAAGTAATGCTAATTTTTAAAAAAATGGTTAAATGAAGAAGTATTCAATGAAATACTTAGACAAAAAAATGGATGAAGACTATAACAAATTAAAAAGAGTCTGTAGAAATTTATCAGAAAGTAGCAGAAGAAAGTGTAAGTAAAGATTATAGTAATGAATTATAGAGTAGTGAAATAGCGAGAATTGATCTCATACTAATGTGAATTTTTATTAAATTATATAGTAGAAAATAAAATTTTTAAAGTGAAAAAAAGATTAATAATAGATATCTTGATAGTTCTAGTTTAAGAGGAGTGGTGAAGATAAATAGATATGGTTGAAGAGATATTAGAAAAAAATTTAATAAACAGGAAATATTAAATCAAATTGGATTAAAAAGATGATGAAGAATTAAAAGATTTAATAAATAAGGAAATAGAAATAAAAAGATATAAAAATTTAACAATGAAAAATAATTTTTTTATAATGTTGAGATAAATATTACTAATTATGATAAGTTCTATATATTAAAAAAATTGTAGTAAAAAAAGAAAGGTAAAAAGTATTAAAGGTCATAAGGAAACAATAAAAAGAGAAAAAAACAAACTTTTAATTGATAAAAATCTTGAAGAATATGCCGAAGATTGTCATCGAGGTCATCTTATAGCTGCTCAATTCAAAGCCTATACAGAATACAGTGATTTTTAATTTTTTTCTAAAAAAATAATCCTGAAAATATATATCCGCAATGGATAAATGCCAATCTAAATAGAGCATATAAATCAGAAATACATGGACAGGCGCATTTTTGAAAATATAGTTATAGACTTACTGGAAAAAAAGGAAATACAATATTATATAAAGTTGTACCAATATTTAAAAAAAGTAAAATTGAATCAGACTTTGAAGAAAAATAACTTTTTATCCAATTGGGAATTTAATAATTGCTATAATGAAGGATGAAGAAAAGTTAAAGGGTAATTATTCTATTTCAATAAATGAAGATGATATTAAAAAAATGATTTTTTTGTGTTTATACCCAACTATTTAGATACAAAAAAATATCAAAATATAAATACAATTAATTAATAGTATGATACAATATAATAATAAAATGAATAAAACCTAATTATAAATTTTTGATATAAATTTACTTTCCATTAACATACTTTCGCGTTATAATATAACTATCAACACAACAAATAATTCATTTAACCATGGAGGTAAAGTATGAACAAAGTAATAGAAATAATGATGAACCATCGTACAAGAAGAAGTTTTTGTAAAAGGTAATGAATTACCAAAAGAATACTTAGATCAAATTATTGAATGTTCTAAACAAGCATCTAGCTGGATGAATGGTCAACACTACAGCATTATTGCTACAACAGGGGAAACAAAACAAAAAATTGCTGATTTAATTAGAGAACAAGCTCCAGGTAATGCAGCTCACATCGAAAGTTCTGCAGCATTCTTAATATACTGCCTAGACTACAGCAATATTAAATTATCATTTGATATTGAGGGCGGAGAGTTTGATATTTCTAATCAATATGAACCTCTATTAATTGGTTCTATGGATGTTGGTATTGCGATGCAAAATGCTGCATTAGCTGCTGAATCATTAGGATATGGTATAGTATTTTGTGGTGGAGTGAGAGGATTTGCTAAAGGTATTTCTGAATTATTAAATATTCCAGAAAATGCATTGTTCTTATGTGGACTAAGTATTGGTGTAATTGATGAAGAAAAATCTACAGAAAAAGTTAAACCAAGATTACCACATGAAGCTAACGTAGGATACAATGAGTTTCCAAAATCTAATGAAGAAGTATTAAAAGCATATCGCCAAACAATGATAGATTTCGCAGAAGCTCGTGAAACTAAAACATGGACTAAAAAATTCGCAGACTTCTATGCTAAACCTTCAGGAATAGAAGCTGTAACCAAAGAATTATTAGAGAAAAATGGATTTGTTAATAAAAAATAATTAAGACAAAAATATAAGCACTGTTTATGTACGCTATAGTATATAGACAGTGCTTATATTAATTTAAGGAATAAAATGTAAAATCAAAAATAACCATCCTTTTTAGGGATGGTTATTGTTAGTTTCATAATTATAGTGAAGTTAGGAACGTTAGTCCACCTAATACAACACCTGCTGCATTAGGAATAATTAAAATCCAGTCTTTTTTAGGTTCTTTTGTCCAACCATAGATAACCCAAATTAGGCAAGAAACTGCCGCAAATAATGGTTGGAAAGGCTGAGCTTTAACACCATGTAAGTTTGAAATAATTTGTGGGATGTAAGCAATAAATACAAAAATCCCAATAAATGCTCCAATTGAGCCTACTATACGATTAATTTTTTGTTTTGTCATAAGATACCTCCTACATCCACAATACAACATATTGAAATAAGATTCAAGAGTTTTGCATTTAGTTTTCATGAAATTATAATTATCGGTAGTATTTATAATTAAGCTTATATTTTGTTAGAATCTATAATTGCTTATATAGATTCAATTGGAGCAGGTATGATTAAGTATATACTAAGTTAATATTTTTTTGAAAAGCAGTGTAAACTAATAAAAAAATTTTTCAAGTATGTATATTTTTAAATAATATATAGTTAAATAAAATTAGAGTGATTTTTATTAATCTAAGTTAAAATATATATTATAGTTATTGATATAATAGCTATTTTATTTTTAATTTTTTTAAATTTTTTTAAAAAAACCATTGTCAAAAAAAGGTCAAACATGC
>BNJT01001115.1_pt1 | contig 148213 bp, 211 predicted proteins | sample 8540491 | NCBI WGS metagenome assembly BNJT01 (sample SAMD00202455, study PRJDB9452) | human saliva metagenome | host: Homo sapiens
ATTATATTTTTAAAATCAATTTCATGTTTATGTCTGATTATTAGTTTGTATGAAATGCTAATTTTTGACTATAAAATGATGCATCAAATATGATGAGGGTAAGGCGGAAAATAGGAGGTTATATAGTAAGTCATTTAAGTCGAATAGCCATCCTTTTTAAAATGATAGAAAGCTCAATAGTTTGTTAAAAGCCCTTAAATAGCGTCGTTACGCAATTTTTAGAATGCTAAAAAGTGTCGCAAATTTCAAAATTACGTGCTAAAAGCTTGAGATATCAATATTTATTGGCGATAGAGTGTAATTTGACTCCGCTTCATCTCAGTTTTTATGTTTGTAATTTGCAGCATAATATTATAATAAAATAAAATTGTTAATCTTTAATTTCAGTATAGATATTTTTACGTGTAGTCACGTGTAAAATAAATTCAATTAGGTTAGGAGACATAATTATGACCATTTGGTAAAAGGTTGTATTAATCGGAGTATGGATCGTGGGATCGAGCTATGCCTTTGCAATGGTTACGCGCAAAGGTGTTGCTGATGAATTTGTAATTATTGACATTGCAAAAGACAAAGTAAAAAGCAGATGTTCAAGATTTAAAACCATGGTACAGTCCACAGTCCTTCACCAGTTGATGTGAAAGCAGGTGAACACGAAGACTGTAAAGATGCAGATTTGGTTGTTATTACAGCTGGTGCACCCTCAAAAAAGCCAGGTGAAACACGTTTACAATTAGTTGAAAAATACTAAAGATTATGAAGAGCATCGTTAAGAGTGTTATGGATAGTGGCTTTGATGGATATTTCTTAATCGCGGCAAACCCTGTAGACATTTTTAACAAGATTTGTAAAAGAATATACTGGATTACCAGCAGGCGTGTTATCGGTTCAGGTACTGTATTGAAGGGTGCACGCTTTACAATATTTAATTAGCCAAGAACTGGTGTTGCACCTTCAGTGTTGACGCTAGTATTATTGGCGAGCATGGTGATACTGAACTTGCAGTTTGGTCACAAGAAATGTGAGGTATTTCAGTATATGACACATTGAAAAGAACAAACTGGTAGCGAAGCTAAAGCGGAAGAAATTTATGTGAATACACGTGACGCTGCTATGAAATTATCCAAGCTAAAGGGTCAACATACTATGGTATTGCATTAGCATTGATGCGCATTTCAAAAAGCCATTTTAAATAATGAAAAATAATGTCTTAAATGTTTCTATACAATTGAGATGGTCAATATGGTGGTCACAAAGAGGCGTTTACCTAGGTGTACCAACATTAGTTAACCAACATGGCGCAGTTAAAATTTATGAAATGCCATTAAGTGCCGAAGAACAAGCGTTGTTCGATAAATCTGTTAAAACGATTAGAAGATACATTTGATTCAATTAAATATTTATTAGAAGACTAAAGCTCTATTTTAAGTATTAATTAGAAATATATTAATGGTAAGAGGACTATAGTAGTGTTGCAGCAACACGTGGCACTGATAGGTCCATTTTTTAGCAAGCATTGATAGAGGCAATACTTTTGCGTAAAATAATAATTGAATAAAGTATTATGACTCGTGAAAAATTTAGTGACATGAATAAAAATGTTGAGGCGTCATTGAGTATAAAGGAAAGTAGTTCTGCATTAATCACGAAGTAGAGCATGACAACGAGGAATAACTATAGGGAGATGGTTTTGGAATGACGAATGTCTTGTATCAACATGGTACATTAGGTACGTTAATGGCTGGCTTACTAGAGGCACAGCTACAATTAATGAATTGTTAGAACATGGGAATTTAGGGATTGCAACGTTAACAGGGTCTGATGGCAGTAATATTTTTAGACGGAAAGGCATATCATGCTAACGAGCATAAAGAATTTATAGAATTAAAAAGGCAAATGAGAAAGTACTCGCTATGCATCGATTACTAATTTTAAAGCGAGTAAGACATTTCCATTGCAACAATTATCACAAGATGATGTATTTGCACAAATTAAAAATGAAATGTTAAGTGAGAATTTATTTTCGGCTGTTAAAATTTATGGCACATTTAAACATGGCATGTACGAATGATGCCTGCTCACAAACCGCCATATACACGTTTGATTGATTCAGCACGCAGACAACCTGAGGAAAAAGACAAGATATTCGTGGTGCCATTGTTGGATTTTTACACCAGAATATTTCATGGCGTAGGGTCTGCTGGTTTTTCATATATCATTTTGCGGATGATGAAAGAGCTTATGGTGGACATGTTCTTGACTTTGAAGTGGATGACGTTGTCGTTGAGATACAAAAACTTTTGAAAACATTCCAACAACATTTCCCGGTAAATAACGAGACGTTTGTTAAAGCGAAAATAGACTATAAAGATGTGGCAGAAGAAATTAGAGAAGCTGAATAGTCTAATATAATTAAAAAGACCTTAGCGATATTAGGAACAGGTGGTTCTAAAATGCATCGTTAAGGTCTTTTTATATCTATATATGTTGCTTACATATTTTGTTGATACGCGCGTAAAAAGCTATAAATAGTATCAAGATATGGGGAATTGTCAAGATTGTGTCTCACGTGCACGTCGATAAATAAAAGCCTTGAATCGCTTCGACTTCAAGAGGTTGCTGATGCACAATGTCGTAATACATGCTCGTTCCATTTCGTCGGGATAACCTTTGATATATAGTCATAATAGTATCGACAGTTTGTTCTGAAAAAGTCTAACCCCTGCTTGTGCAGTAACACGACAACCATCTAGTAATAGCTGTCTACACAGTGTACGTATTTCAGGATTATGCATGATTGCAACTGTCTGTCTCCCGAGTGCTGTGATAGGAATTAATGCCCCAAGTTAACTAACAATTTATACCAATAGCTTTGTTGAATATTTGCTTCTAATACAATGTCGATTTGACTGTCTTGGACCAAATCTCTAAATTGTCGTGCTAATGCATTATCTTGTATACTGTAATTGATAATCTCTGAAGTGCGTAACAACATCGCCTTTCTTTTTGACCACTATATAGACAACTGCTTGGCATACGTTTTTAAATGAAATATGTTCGAGTTGACCATAACCATTTTGGGCTAAAATGATGAGCGTGTCCTCATGTGCAAGATGAGTTAAATGAGAATAACTGCATCAAGTTGATGTGTTTTGACTGCAATAATAATAACATCAAATGTGTTTTAGTGACATCTTCATAACCTTTCACAACAATATCTTGTGCAGGTGCATGTGGTACAGTATAATATGTTATTGTTTTGGCGTGTCTCCCGATAAGCGTTGTATGAGGCAATGATTGTTGTAATTCATAGGCAATAGTTGGCACCGGACAGCGCCTGGGCGCCGATAATCGCAACTGATAACATCTTCTTCTTTCCTTTCTATAAAAAGATTCTATTGTACTATTTCTAATAATACTGCAAAAAGAGGTTGAATAACATTGAAAACAGTAAGTCTAATAGATATGAAACAAAAAGCAAACTAAAAATTTCTATGGTGACAGCTTATGATTTTCCAAGTGCTAAAAACAAGTGGAAGCAGCGGGTGTGATATGATTCTTGTTTGGGGATTCCTTGGTATGACTGTATGAGTTATGAAAGTACCGTACAAGTGACGTTAGCAGATATGATTCATCACGGTCGTGCAGTAGAAGAGGCGCACTAAATACATTTTGTAGTTGTTGATATGCCGATTGGTGCAGTAGGCATCTCTATGACACAAGACTTGAAATCATGCTCTAAAGCTTTATCAGGAGACGAATGCAAATGCAATTAAAGCAGAGGAGCGCATATTACACCATTTATTGAAAAGCAATGGCAATTGGTATTCCTGTTGTTGCACATTTAGGATTAACACCTCAAAGTGTTGGCGTTATGGGTATAAATTACAAGGTGCATGAAAAGAAGCAGCGGAGCAACTTATTTTAGATGCGGAAAAATGTAGAACAAGCTGGTGCAGTAGCAGTAGTATTTGAAGCAATTCCAAATGATTTAGCAGAAGAAATTAGCAAGCACTTAACAATTCCAGTCATTGGTATTGGTGCAGTGAAAAGGTACAGATGGTCAAGTATTGGTTTATCATGATATGTTAAATTATGTGCTAGAAATATAAAAGCGAAATTTGTGAAGCAATTTGCTGATTTTAGTGTTGGTGGATGGTTTAAACAATGAACAAGAAGTTAAATCTGGCATTCCATCAGAAGAATATACGTATAAAAAGAAAATTATGAATGAGGTTAATAACAATGACTAAGCTGATTACTACGGTAAAGAGATGCAACATTGTTAAAGCAGCCAAACGCTCAGCACAACGACTGGTTTTATCCCCAACAATGGTGCCTTACAGATGGACATTTACAGTACGCTAAATCAGTTAGTACAAATGGATATTACAATTGGGGAGTGTATTTGTTAATCCATTACAATTTGGTCCAAACGTGAAGATTCGATGCTTATCCGAGACAAATTGATAAAGATTTAGAATTAGTATCAGAAGTGAGCGGACATTGTTTTTCATCCTGCAGTAGAAGATATGTATCCAGGTGAACAGGTATTGATGTCGCTAGGCCCATTAGCTGATGTGTTAGAAGGAGTTAGCGTCCAGGGCATTTTGATGGGGTGGTAACAGTAGTTGGCTGTTTATTTAATATTGTTATGCCGGATTATGCTTATTTGTAAAAGATGCTCCAGCAATTGGCTATTGTCGAGCAAATGGTAAAAAGACTTCAATCATGCCGTTGAAATTATTGGTATTGATATCGTTCGAGAAGCAGATGGTTTGGCGAAAAGTTCAAGAAAATGTTTATTTAACGGAGCAAGAACGACAAGAAGTGTACATTTAAGTAAAAGTTTGCTATTAGCACAAGCGTTGTATCAAGACGAGAACGTCAAAAGTAAAGTAATTATAGACAGGGTTACCGAATATCTTGAATCACATATAAGTGGACGCATTGAAGAAGTTGCTGCTTATAGTTATCCTCAATTAGTAGAACAACACGAAATAACTGGACGCATATTTATCTCGTTAGCTGTTAACTTTTCAAAAGCGCGTTTAATAGATAATATAATAATTGGAGCTGAATAAAGTGATAAGAACAATGATGAATGCTAAAATTCATAGGAGCAAGAGGACTGAGTCAAATTTAAAATTATGTAGGTGAATGATGATTGATTCAGATATTGGAAGCGGTAGACATCTCTACAAATGAAAAAGTAGCCATCGTGAATAATAATAATGGTACGTTTGAAACATACGTAATAAGCTGGTGAAAGAGGTGGTAAAATTTGTTTAAACGGTGCAAAGCGTCAAGACTCTGTTGAAGTAGGCGATGTAGTCAAGGAATTACGACTTATGCACAGTTGAATGAAGAAGAAATTAAAAACCATGCAACTCAAAGTAGCAGTAATGAATGAAGACAATGTCATTATTGAAATGATTCATGAAAAGAAAATACGATAGTGTGTTATAAAATTAAATAGCCATCAATAATAGAAAAAGGGCTCACACCTTGGTCACATTCCAAGCGTGGTTGCTTTCTTGTTATAGTCCTATCACGTCACTTTTTAATCAAAAGCGACCGGCCTGCTGCTATTATCAATTAACGATAGGGAATGATTAATTGTGAATCATATTTACCACCAGTATAAATCAAGTGTGGTGCTCTTTATTTTACGGTTTCTTCATAACTAACAATGCGTTTTCATGCCAGGAGTATTTATTACCAATTACAATTTCAATACCCTTTACAACAACTTCCAATGTTTCGCCTGTTTAAATAGCGTGCCTGAAGGCACAATTCGATTTCAACAGGTACAATCTCATCTTGTGACAACTTTAATTCTGTTTCATGTTTATGCCAAGGTTGCGCGATTGAGGATTTTTCGATCTAATCACGATGATACGCGTAACCAACCAGTAGCTACTTGACTATTTCAATATGATTAAAATCAGGGAAGTTAACTTCATTACCACGACGATCTAACTTTTAATAACCTGCAACAAATCCATATCATCTGAGTCTTTAGTGCTTACCTATAGTTTTAAGTTCATGTTTCCAACTAACTCAGTATCTTTTGTCAAACGTATATTTAAAACTTACATCTTGTTGTTTATCTTCAGAGTCGTTATTGTGCGTGACATGTGCGCCATTAATCTTGCATGATTCAATGTGATTTTCAGCATTCAAACACAGTTTCCAGTGTATATTCTGTGTTAGGTAAAGGAACGCTGACGCTGATTTGAATCTGCCTTTATAAAATTGGACCAACTTTACAAATGACATGAGGCGGTCTTTCCACCGTTATTTTCTTTAAGGTAAAATCAAAGAATGATTTTTAAGTGTCTGAGATTTTCTAGTTGCAGTAACTTTCCCACTCTTACGTCCATGCACATATAGCCAATTTTTCTTCTGATACAGCTTGTGGAAATCCTTCAAAAGAGCCACGGCTGCAGCAAACCTTGTGTGTAGACCAACTAGGCACATGTTAGTAGAGGTGTTTTGACTTTGTGATAATTGCACTCCTGATGCTGTTTCCATCATCGAACAAAGGGTGTTCTTGTTGTGCTTGAATCAAGTCTCGATATTTGGATTATCTGTCCATCTCTCGCAAAAATATCTTGAGTCCAGAAACGATAAAAAGCCAGTATCCGGTATACCTCCATGAAAGGCTACTTCTCTACATATCATTTAAGCCTTCGCGAATCATTGCTTTTTAAAATGTGGTGGATTTGAATGACGCGACCCACCACTGAGTCACCGCAAGATAAGAAACACCATTTGTCCTGATATTTCCATTACTCCATGAGCTGATTTGCTGCCCATTCAATCACTTCTGTCACACTCTTCCGCTTCTCTCTCTTTGGCGATGGAATGAACGCCCTTTTTGATTTGTCAATACTACCAAGCGTAATGCAACTTTAACTACAACATAATCATTTGGCACCCAAAAATCCTGGGTCTGGTGATTCTTCAGGTGTAAAACTAGATGTCGGAATGGCGCCCACTGTTGGCCAAAGCGGGCACCCATATTAGTGATTTTAGGGCTTATTATCTTTACCATAAGTATCTGCAGACATAACTACAGGAATTTGCCATCTTTTATTTGGTCTGCGAAAATATTAATATATAATTTTTCGCCATCGCGCATTTTCCACAGTGCACATCTTTTTCCATAATCATTTCTTGATTTCCATATTGAACACTGTCGACAACGATGTGGTTAATACCGGCTTTTCACTTCATTGACTGCAGGTTACAGTTAATTTTGGATTTCCTAGTAAAATGTTGGTTCATTGTTATCACCTTTTCTGTTTGTTTGTATCACCTATATTAAACAGGTAAACATTTGTGCCAATCATCAATGTTTGGAGATTTGTGGGATAATGAAAATAACATTTATAATTGTTTATAATCATTGGGAGGACTTGATACAAAATGACTATAGATCGACGTATTAGAAAATCACAAGTTGCAATAGAAATGCATTTATTGAACTCTTTACATCAACACCAATTAGAAGAGATTACTGTGCAACAAATTGCAGATTTAGCTGATGTTAACCGTAGTACATTTTATACGCATTATTATGATAAAGTATGATTTTGCTTGAAAAATTAGAGGACCAAGCAGTTGGAGTGGAGTAAGAGACTTCATTCATGATGAGAAGTTAAATGGAGCAGTTAAGTTATCCACGGATAACATACATCAAATTATGACCGTTTTAATAGAAATGATAGAAAAAGACATCGCATTTTATCAATTGATGTTTCCGTATGGGTAAAGATTCAAATATCCACGAAAAACTTTATGATTTAATTATGTGTCATTTACAACGTTATAAAAATGAAAAACGATCAGATGTGGTATACCATTTTCTTATTTCATGAGTTAGTGTTTTCAGGTGCGATTGTCTTTATAAGACATTGGGTAGGAAGATCCAAACCTGTATAGACAAGTTGACTTAATAAGGCATTTTAATACGATTGTCAATCAAGGCCAGCAACGATAATTAAAAATATATATTGAAAATAAGGCAAGCCATGAATCGAGAGTGGCTTTGCCTGCTATCAACATAAGCTTTATTAAATGGTATCTTTATCAATAACATTATTGTTGGATTGCAGTATAGTCTTGACCATGTAACATCCAACGAACACCGGCGTATTTATCGGTAAAGACGCCCATTTTGCCACCCCAGAATTGGTCAGCAAACGGTAATTCTATTTCAATTGAAGAATGATCTAATTTGCTCATAGAATGCTTCAACTTTTATCAGCATCTTCCTTATTGTTAACATCATAATCAATTAATAATGATATGTCATTATTAATTTTGTCATCGCGACCAAAAAGAATCAGAACACTAGCACTTTTATGCCTAAAAGCACTTCAAACTCAGCATGCATAGTTGCTTCTTGCGCTTCTTCCTCAGTCATGCCAAAATGTGACGCTTGTTCTTCGCCAACTTCTAAACGTTTAACGTCAGTTGCACCAAAATACTTCTTCGTAATATGCAATGGCTTCTTTTGAATTTTCAAAAGCGATATAAGGAATAATGCTGTCATATAAAACACCTCAATGTATTATTTTTATTACTAACACCATGTTACATTAAAAATGGCAAAAGTATAACTTTTACAGATGAATTGAAGTCAATCTTTTTGTAAAATACACGATAAATTGTAAAAGATGAAATTGATTTAAATGAAGTAAAACATATATGACATACAAAAATGAAAATGACACAGAGACGTATGTGTTGTTTAGTGTTTTTAAAATTCAAGTTTATGCTTTTTAGATACATAAAGGGATTTTCGAAAATATAAATGCATTAAAATGAATTTCTAACTTTTTGACTGACATTTAATATGAATCATATATAATAGAAATTAATGATTAAATGTGGGAGGTTAAATCATGATTAATGCTGAACCTATTATCAGTAAAATGAAAAATCAAAAATTAATTATAGACAAGGTGTTGAAGAAATTAATCAGGCAGTGGGAAAGAGAAGCAATCAGACCTAAAATCTTATTGCATAGTTGTTAGCACCCTTGTGCACATATACATTAGAGTTTTTAACACACATGTGCAGACATTGCAATTTATTTCACGAATTCAAATATTCATCCGAAAATGAATATTTACGACGTGCTAAAGGCATTTGTGGAAGATTTTAATCGCAAGACTGGTGCGAATGTGAGTGATATTGAAGCACCTTATGAACCGCATAAGTTTGTGAAAATGGTGAGGATAAAGAATTAGCTGATGAAAAAGAAGGCGGCTTTGACGTTGTACCGCTTGTTTTGAAAATGCGTTTGGATATTGTAGCGAGCAGCTGTAGAACATGGCTATGATTATTTTTGGCAGTGCAATCACATTATCACCTAAAAAGAACGCACAATTAATCAATGAACTTGGTATGGATGTCCAAAAATATACGATGTGAACTATTTGCCAAGTGATTTTAAGAAAAGTAAAGGTTATGAGCGTTCCATAGAAATGTGTAAAGTGACTATAATACTTTTAGGCAGTGTTATTGTGGATGTGTTCTTTGCAGCGATGCAACAAGGTATTGATTTTAAAACAGTTAATAAAGAAGCGAAAGCATTTTAGAACAATATCCAGATTAATCATTGAAATGAGATAAAAAGGCAAGAACGTATACATGCCATATCCCATTAAAAATAATTAGAAAACCCGAGATTTTAGTGAAAATGAATCATACTAAAAATCTCAGGGTTATTTATATAATCGTAAATACTGAGATATAATGAATAACTCGGATCCGAGACATAGAAACAATGTCTCACTCTAATTACATCATTTATGAACAAATCTTATAATTGCTAAAATGACAATGACAAGTGTTGAAATAAGGGAAAACACTTTAAACTTTTTATAGTCATTTTTCGTTTATTTTCTCCTGTTTTCATCTATTTCACGTAGCTCTTGCTCGATTTCTAAATCAAGCATGCATTTTACGATAACCATTCAAACCTTTGACGTTCATCTTCTTCGGTTGATTTTTGTTGCTGTGTGCTTTGTTGTCAGTAGCTACTGTATTATCTGTTTCTTTGTAGTCATAACAAACGCCTCGTTATAAAACGCTATATTTAATGATATGTGACTATTTAAGCCGTATATTTTGAAAAATGGTGATAAATATATCTTCTTGAGTTATATCATAATTTTAATAAGACGATTCAGCAAGTTTTTAAAGTATTATTTGACTATGTTGGATTAGGCATTCTAGTCCTATAATATCACTGACATTGTCAAAATGATGATCTTTTAAGTAACGTGCGATGCCTTTGTTCATTTTCTTAGTTAAACCTGGGCCTTCAGTCAACATGTGATGAATAAATTTGAATAAGTGACGCACCGTGACGCATCATTTTGATTGCATCTTCAGTACTGAATACGCCGCCTGTACCTATAATTAAAATTCACCATTTGTTTGCTGATTAAGCATACTAATCAGTAAATTACGTTCAAATACTGGACGACCACTCAAACCGCCTTCTTCGACTTTATTAGCAGAGTTAAACCATCTCGCTGTCGCGTTGTGTTTGCTAAGATGATACCAATCAAATGTCTCAGTAATCGCTGGTAATAGTGCTTTTGGTCATCGAAATCCATATCAGACGTTAGTTTTAAATAATGGCACTGTTACATCATGTTGTAAATGTTGTCAAAAGCTTTGACATAACATTGAAAATTCATCTTTATCATGGAAATTTTGAAAGTTTTCGGTATTTGGAGAACTGATATTGACTGTGAAAAATGAAACGTCGTGTTTAAAACGTATCAATGACTTTTTATATAAATCTTGATAACGTGCATAAGGTGTGCATTTTATTCACACCAACATTGATACTCAACAGGTACTTGATAAGCATTTTTACGCAAATGACTTAGTGCTTTGTTCATACCAATATTATTGAAGCTCTATTCGATTTATCAAGGCGTCATCTTCTAATAATCTAAACGATGCGTGGTTGAGGGTTACCCGGTTGAGGTTTAGGTGTGATACACCACCCATTCTAAAAGCACCGAATCCAAGGTGTTCCAATGTTGGTACTTTCGCAAGATTTGTCGAAACCAGCTGCTAAGCCAATTGGATTGTCGTACGTATTACCTTTTGTATCGTTTGTGATAACGTTGGATTCTTTATAAGTAAACAGTTTATCGACGACTGGGAATAAAACCGGAAACTTTTGTAACGTTTTTAATGCATCGATAGTTAGTCCGTGTGCTTTTCGGGTTCGATTTTGAATAAGAAAAGGTTTAATTAATTTGTGCTATCGAGTATGCTCCTTATTTCATTATATTTTGAGGCTTACTATCCTCAACTTAAATATATGTGAAAATATATCTTTTAATAGACTAGCATTTCCTACATAATTTCCTGAAGTTAAAACTAAAAAGTTTTGAAAATTGACGCAAGTTTGAATAACGTGAGATTAAATCATCCTAATTAGGCAATATTATAATATAAAGTAAGTAGATTGGAAGGTGTTTGTATGAATGAACAATGGTTAGAGCATTTACCTTTAAAAGATATTAAAGAGATCTTCACCAGTGAGTGGTGGTGATGTAAATGAAGCTATCGAGTCGAAACAGATACGGATACATTTTTCTTACTTGTCCAACGTGGACGTAAAGAATCATTTTATGCTGCAGAAATTGCAGGTTTAAATGAATTTGAACGTGCAGGTATCACGGCACCTAGAGTAATTGCAAGTGGCGAGGTTAACGGTGATGCGTATTTAGTGATGACGTATTTAGAAGAAGGGGCTTCAGGAGTCAACGCCAATTAGGGCAACTCGTAGCTCAATTACACAGTCAGCAACACATGAAGAAGGCAAACTTGGCTTCTCATTACCTATGAAGGTGGCGATATTTCTTTTGATAATCATTGGCAAGACGATTGGTGTACCATTTTTGTCGACAAGCGCATGGACCATTTGAAAGATGAGTTGCTAAATAGAGGGCTATGGGATGCCAACGATATCAAAGTATATGACAAAGTGCGACGTCAAATTGTGGCGGAAATTAGAAAAGCATCAAAGTAAAAACCGTCTTTTATTACATGGTGACCTATGAGTGGTAATTATATGTTCTTACAAGATGGTCGTCCGGCGTTATTTGATCCAGCGCCATTATATGGTGACAGAGAATTCGATATCGGTATTACAACGGTATTTGGTGGTTTTACGAGTGAATTTTATGATGCGTATAATCAAACATTATCCACTGCAAAAAGGTGCATCCTATGGACTTGAATTTTTGATCGTTTATATTTATTGATGGTCCATTTATTGAAATTTGGTGAGATGTACCGTGATATGTAGTGGTGCATTCTATGGATAAGATTTTACAAGATACAACAAGTTAGTTATATTACGTTAGATTGAGATAATAATATGCACAGATATACATGAGAAGGCCTTCAGCTCGCCTCTAATAAAAATATTTGTGCTATTGTTGGAAAATAAAATTTTAATCGCTATTGTTAATTTCTGTAATGTAAAACAAGGTTGAGTTACAATAAAAGTGATTTTATAACTTTTTGTTCAATAAAATTTAGGAATGATACATATTTATTGATACAATAATTTTTGAATATAATCATAAACAATATTTAAGTATAATTGAATGTTTGAATATCATATATTGAGTACAGTTTCTAATAATTTTAAAATAATTTAAATGGAGAGATGTGTAAATGATGAGTACAGTTCAAAGTGATATTTTCAAGACTAATAGTGCATCATCATCTATTAAAAGCGCTGCTGAAATACATGTAATAATGTGTCGAAACCGATAAAGATGAAAGTACAACAGTAAGTGGAAATAATAATGCTCATAGTGTGATAGATGATTTGATGAGTAAGAATCAATCTGTTGCTGAAGCAATACGAACTGCGAGCGATAATATACAAAAAGTTGGTGAGGCTTTTGACCAAACTGACGTAATGATTGGTAATGAAATTGGTAAAAATTAAAACGTGGTGAAATGATGTCGAATAAACTGGATGAAAATCAATAAAATAATCACAGCGAAACATATAGCAAATGGATGACTTATATGATGAAAAGCGAGAGTTAAAGCACTGATAGATGAAAAAGTGATGCGCTTAATCATTCGATAGACCAATTATATCAACATTTAGGTGAGCGTTATTATAGTAGCAATATGTGTGGTCAGAGGAACAGTTCCACGATGAATTTTCCATTTGCGAAACGACGTTCAACGGAAGCGTTATACGAGCAGCAACAGCACCATTCAACGCGCATCTCGTAAAGCGGAAGAAAGAGATGATTGACTTGGAAATGCGAAGGAATGTTGAAATTGAGACGGTGACAAGGAGGAAAATAAAATGGAAACAATAGGAAGCATTATTTATTTAAAAGAAGGTTGCATAAAAGTTAATAGATTATTAATAGAGGACCAATTGGGGAGTGAAAATCAAGGAAGTATATGTTTGACTATTCTGCATGTATATCCGATTGGTGTGTAGGAAGATGGTAAATTTATTATTTCCAACGAAGAAAATATAGATTCAGTTATTTTAAGAGGTTATTCTGATGTCAAAGATGAGGTCGATTTCCTCAAGAGTTGTTTGAAAATATGAAACAAAATTTGGATAGTGAAATACAACGTGGAGAGAGCTAGACTAATAAATTTTGTAAAATATGATTTCTGTCTCACCTCGCCAAAATGTTATCTCCAAGTACTGAGGCTGATGTGATACCATGAAAATGTCATTCATAATCATTTGAAACTAACTGTAGCATCTTTTAAATTTAATAAAAGACACTATGCCAACTTCCGAAATGTGGATGAATTCTCACAATAACGGAAGTTTTTCTTTAATATTGAAATTTCTCAAGGATAGGTCTATACTATAAATCGTAATTTTACTGATTTATAATCAAAAACAATAACTTGAAATAGATCATTGAGGGAGTGTTAATATGCAACATCATAAAGTGGCTATTATCGGTGCTGTGCTGCAGGTATAGGTATGGCCACTACCTTAAAAGATTTCGGTATAACAGATGTCATTATTTTTAGAAAAAGGAACAGTAGGACATTCATTTAAACATTGGCCGAAATCGACCCGTACGATCGCGCCATCATTTACGTCTAATGGATTTGGCATGCCTGATATGAATGCAATTTCCATGGATACTTCACCAGCATTTACATTTAATGAAGAACATATTCGGAGAAACATATGCTGAATATTTACAAGTGGTTGCCAACCATTACGAGCTGAATATCTTTGAAAATACAGTTGTCACAAATATATCTGTAGATGATGCATATTATACGTGCAACGACAACAGAGACATATCACGCGGATTATATCTTTGTCGCAACAGGTGATTATAATTTCCTAAAAAGCCACTTCAAATATGGTATTCATTATAGTGAAATTGAAGACTTTGATAACTTTAATAAGGGGCAATATGTGGTTATCGGAGGTAATGAAAAGTGGCTTTGATGCTGCATATCAACTTGCAAAAATGGCTCTGACATCGCACTTTTATACTAGCACAACCGGTTTAAATGATCCGGATGCTCGATCCTAGTGTTGGATTGTCACCTTATACACGTCAGCGACTAGGTAATGTCATTAAGCAAGGTGTGCTCGCATCGAAATGAATGTACATTATACAGTTAAAGATATTGATTTTAACAATGGACAGTATCATATCAGTTTTTGATAGCGGACAAAGTGTGCATACGCCTCATGAACCAATACTAGCAACTGGCTTTGATGCAACAAAACCAATCGTTCAACAATTATTTGTGACAACAAATCAAGATATTAAAATTAACAACACATGATGAATCGACACGTTATCCGAATATTTTTTTATGATTGGTGCAACAGTTGAAAATGATAATGCCAAATTATGCTATATCTATAAATTCAGAGCGCGATTTGCGTACTTGCTCATCTTTTAACACAGCGGGAAGGCTTACCAGCTAAACAAGATGTCATTGAAAATTATCAAAAATCAAATGTATTTAGATGATTATTCATGTTGTGAAGTGTCATGCACATGTTAGAAGTGAAATATGATATGAGAACTGGGCATTATACGCCCATACCTAATGAACTCTCATTATTTGGTTATTAGTCATGCGGATAAACTTACCGCAACAGAAAAAGCGAAATTAAGATTATTAATCATAAAACAGAAATTAGATATTTCATTGGCAGAAAGTGTAGTTTCTTCGCCTAGAGCGAGTGAACATGTGATAGAACAATTGACACTATTTCAAAGCATGAGCGACGACATTTAAGACCTAAAATAAGTGCGACATTTTTAGCCTGGTTGTTGATATTTTTAATGTTTGCATTACCAATCGGTATCGCTTATCAATTTTCAGATTGGTTTCAAAAATCAGTATGTATCAGCATGGATAGAATATTTAACTCAAAACAACATTGCTCAATCACGATATATTACAGCATATATTATTTGGTGATTATGGTGTGCTATCACTTGGAACATATTCGCTCGTATAGGCATTGCCGGTTGTAATATTGATTAGTTTATCAACTGCTATAATCTGATCAAACAGGATTCAAATCATGGATGATATGGGCAATTGAACCATCAATGTTACGGATAGGATTACAAGGTAATGATATCGTGCCACTATTAGAAGGATTTGGATGTAATGCAGCAGCTATTTCACAAGCAGCACACCAATGCCATACTGCACGAGAGACACAGTGATATGAGTTTAATAAGCTTTGGTAGTTCTTGTAGTTATCAAATAGGTGCGACATTATCTATTTTTAGTGTAGCTGGAAAGTCATGCAGCTATTTATGCCGTACTTATATTAGTACTTTTAGGGTGGCATCTTACGATAATAGGATATGGTTGAAAAAGAATGATCGACAACTTAGTGTTCCGCTACCTTATGATAGGCAAATTACATATGCCAAATACTACGTCAAATGTACTACAAATGTGGCAAAATATACAAATGTTTTATCGTTCAAAGCGCCACCTATTTTTATCACAATCTGTCTTATTGTTAGTATTTTATCACTAACGCCAATTTAAATGTTTTTATCACAAATATTTACACCTATATTATCGTTATTAGGCATCTCTTCAGAATTGTCACCAGGATTTTTATTTTCAATGATTCGAAAAGACGGCATGCTCTTGTTTAATTTGCATCAAGGCGCCTATTACAAGGAATGACAAGCAACACAGATTACTACTACTTGTGTTTTTAGTTCAACATTTACAGCGTGCTCGGTCACAATGACGATGCTTTTAGAAACATTTTAGGTGGTCAGTCAGCACTCAAAAATTAATTGGAAAGCAAATGGTGACATCATTGTCTTTAGTTATTGGTGTAGGCATCATTGTTAAAATAGTAATGCTGATTATTTTATGAACTGTAACTGAATATAGAGTCATGTCAGTCAATAGGAGATCTATCTTGGAATATGCTATTCATATGAAAGTATAAGAGGAGAGTCGCAGATGAAAATAGTTATTATAGGTGGGTTTTTAGGTGGCGGTAAAACGACTGTCTTAAATCATTTGCTCGCTGAATCATTAAAGGAATCGACTGAAACCAGCAGTCATCATGAATGAATTTGGGGAAAATGAGTGTTGATGGTGCCTTAGTATCCTGAAGACGTACCTTTAAGTGAACTGACAGAGGGGTGTATCTGTTGCGCAATGAAAGCAGATGTATCAGAACAGTTACATCAATTATATTTTAAAAAGAGCAACCAGACATTGTATTTATTGAATGTAGTGGGATTGCAGAACCAGTCTCTGTCTTAGATGCTTGTTTAACGCCTATTTTAGCTCCGTTTACAACAATTACACATATTATTGGTGTAATAGACGCAAGCATGTATAAACACATTAAATCATTCCCTAAAGACATCCAAGGCTTATTTTATGAGCAATTAGCATATTGTTCTGTCTTATTTGTTAATAAAATAGATTCAGCAGATGTTGAAACAACGAGCAAACTATTGAAAGATTTAGAAGTTATTAACCCAGAGGCCGATATACAAGTTGGTATGCATGGCAGCGTCACTTTGCCAATATCAAAGTTAGCCAAATGACAGCAACTTCTGACAATAAACATGAATCATTACACAAAACAATAAATCATCAATTTGCAGTAATCACTCAGTCAAAATGTACTAAAAGCACAGTTTATAAAACGTTTAGCATGCCTTCCGTCTCATATTTATAGGTTGAAAGGGTTTATGACATTTGAAGACACCACACATACGTATCTCATTCAATTTACACAAGGACAATATGAATTAACACCTGTAGCATTTTCAGTGCCAGAATATTTGGTGCTTATCGGAAAGGGTATTTCAAAAGAAGACTCATCAATGTTTGGAACAGTAGTGTTTTCTTTGTAGTGGAAGAGAATTGGTTAACATGCCTTCATGTATAATCAACGAGTTGATTTGAACGTTTAAGCTGTAATAAAATAAGCTTGGTCAGCCATCAAATATAATTTGAAAACTGTCCAAGCTGTTTTTATTAGAGAACAATCAATTAACCCCACATATTTATTAATACATCAGCAGCCTTCAGGTTTTTGAATCATAACCTAAGTGACCGCCTGGAATATCTACAATAGGTATGCCAGTTTCTTTATTTATATAAAGTTAACATCTTGTGGGAAGGATCATCTAGAATCTGTCCCATTTAGTAGGGTGATTTTATCGCTGTATTTTTGTGAAATCATCCAAAGTAATATCTGAATGCGTATATTGTCTAATTTCAAATTCTGACCAGAACATCGTACGTTTGTACTGTTCTATACGTCCTTCTTCAGCATCAGCAGGTTGAGACATCATTTTTGCATCAATTGGTGCGATATTTAATGTTTCGCCAAATGTTTTCATGCCTTTTCTAAGCCTTCTGTTAAAATTTGATGCACAATGTCATCATTTTTATCTTCCAATAAGTACTGGTCTGGTAAAAATGTATTAATTGGTGGTTCGTGAAATGCAATCTTTTAACGACTTCAGTGGGCATCTTTAACACACGTACATCGCAACGATTGAACCTGAACTTGAACCTCAATATATAGACAGGTTCATCACTTAATGACTTTGCAAGTTCGGCAATGTCCTGTGCGTCGCGTTTGACACGATAATCACTGTCAGGGTTTGAAGCGGAATCAGGAAGTGGTTCAGTTAACTCGCTTTCTCCATACATCACGACGATCAACGGCTACAACAGTAAAATGGTCTCTTTAACCGTTCTGCAAGAGGCAGAAAAATGTCTCCGGTACTGTTTGCACCAGGAATAAAGATGAGCACGTCCTCTGTCCGACTTGGTGGTATCGTAATTTAGCGCCTTGTAATTTTAAAGTCTCCATATTCAATGACCTCCATTTGTTAATTTTAGGTGATAAACCTAATACCTAGCACTACTTGTATAACTTATTTTCTTTTCTTCATCTGTTAAACCCAGTTCATCTAAAATACACCTAATTTTTTCAGGCTACATTATATGGATAATCAGCAGCATAAGAATTCTATCAATACCTACTTCTTTTCTTGACTAAATCAAACTGTGGCTTCGCTAACACGCCACTCGGTGTGATATAAAAATTATTTGTAAAGCTAATAGCTTACAGGGTGGTTCAAATGTTCATCGAATAAAGCTTCATCCATACGTTCTAAGAAGAATGGGATAAACTCACCCCAATGTCCAATAATCATATTTAACTTTTGGATAACGATCAAAAATACCAGATAATACTAGATGTATTGCATGAATTCCGAGCATCAATGTGCCAACCATAACCAAAACAAGCAAATGTTGCCGCAGTTACTTTCAGGATAATTTCTTTATAGTATGATTGATAAATGTCACTGTTAACTGGCGCGGGATGTAGATAAATCGGTACGTCTAAATTTTTCAGCTGTTTTGAAAATAATGTCATATTTGTCTCGATCAAGAAAACCATCTTAGTGCACGTCCCATAATGAGCGCACCTTTGAACTCAGATCATTGATGCAACGTTCGAACTCGCGCGCAGGCTTCAGGCTCATTGATAGGTAAAGTTGCAAAGCCTACAGCGATTGGGATATTGTGCAATATAGTTTGCCAATCGATCAGTTTTGCTTTTTGACATAATTCAATGGCTTTTCTGACCAACCAAATTTTGAAGGAGAACCATTTTCCATAAGATAAGACTTGAATTTGAACGTCTTGATTATTCATAAATTGGATACGTTCATCATGATGTGATAATTCGTCGGCATTTGCATAAAACCCTGTCTCAAGGCCTCTAACATTACTTTCATCGTGTACACTTTAGGATCTGCTGATATCGCATCTCATCGTTTCTTTTTGAATATCTTCAATGACATAATGTTCTTTCAAACGTAATATTTTTCCTATTTACTTCGCCTCCATATTGTATTGCATGTTTATTGCATCTATTGCAGAAGCATATATATACCTCAATTTCAATGTTTGTAACATAAAATCGATCTACCAAGGCATCTCTCCACGCCATCATTAAATGTACCTGTTGGGCCATCTGCAACTACTCGTTGCTAATTGAATGATTGGCTTGATCCTTCAGAAACGTGTTTAGACCATGACTGATCACCAACTAAATCGAGTATTTGGAAAGGCCCTGGATCAGCAGCACTACCTGCATGTCAGGTAATCCCTTTAGCGTATTGTACGTTAGCATTGTTACTGCTGACGGACGAACATGGTTGCTGAATTCACTTTAGATTCAGCTGTTTGGGGTTTGTAACCATTCAAAATGAACCTAAACCACTTGATACGTTGACGACAACAGGTTGTTCAGATTTTCTAAGAGGACGAATGTATTCATCATCGTACGATACCGAATACATCGCTTGATATACTTTCCAACGTGACAGAGTGTCAATTTGGAAAGGTGCTGAAAATGTGACTCAGATATACCCTAGCATTGTTAATGGGGATATCAAGACGGCCTTCTTTTCAGCAAACCGTGTAAGCATTTTGACTGAGTAGTCACTTGTAACATCTAACTGTGCATGACGAACACCTAATTGTGATGCTCATTGTCCTCTCACTCATTCAGAGAACCTATAGAAACTTTGTAACCCAATGCTTTAAGTGCCTCTGCACTTGCATAGCCTAACTTTTGCCCCTGTGGTGACATACACTTTTAGCATACGTTCCACCTCATCTAAATAAATGTTTAATAAATAATTTCTGTGCAGCTCAATTGAAATATGGCGATGCTCGATTTGGAAGGCAAATACACTAGTTGATAATGATTGAACGACAGTATATCTGTTTTGTGAACTTCATTAAAGTGTCGTCATCGCTTTTTCATAAGTCATAATAAAATCAACAGTCATACGCTTGATAAAAAGCGTTATCTATTGTTATGCGTGCTTCAATAGACTGCAGTAGTGCTTATTATCGATTTTTAAATTGTAAAGATAATAATCTAACGACACTTGCATAACCTCATAATTAGAATGATAGTCATTCTTTAATTTGCTTTAGGAAATGAGTGATGCAAAAATATCTAAGGTCTCTTTGTATGACGTAGTAGCATAAATCGCTTTTATCTTTTGAAATGTCGATACAATGTCCCCGATACCGATACCAAGTTCTTTAGCAATACGATTCATACTAATGTTTTCAACGCCTTCTTCATCAAAAAGTTTGTGCGCTATTTCTTTCAATTCGTTGCCTATTCTCTTTTGCATCTTTTTCATAATTACACCTACTAAAATTTCTCTAAAATTGACAAACGGATAACCTCCGTTTATTATAAAACATGTTAAGAAAGTTAGCAATGAATTTGCAATAACTATTAAATATCATAAAATGAAAAGAGTGTTGATAATGTCTTTAAATAAAGAGCAAAAGACGCATCACGTGCAAGAGTTGCGCAACATTTTCGAAGCATCAACTTTATCGGTTCAAACTGATTGCAGAAAAGCTGAATGTCACCATAGAAGATGTGGAAAAAGTATTAGCTATGACAGCGCCACTAGGCATTTTTAGTCATCAATTACAACGATTTATTCATTTAGTATGGATGTCAGAGATGTAATAAACGACAATATTAGGAAATGACAAAACACCAGAACCATATACGTATTTAAAAAGGTGAAAAGAGGATATTGGTTTTAAGATAAAAAGGAGGAGGATCACAAATGAAAGATATTTTAGTAATGAGAGCAACAGGGAAGCAAGGTAATGCAGTTGTAAAACAGTTGTTAGAGGATGGATGGTATGTAAAGTCATTAACTAGAAATAAGAATAATCGTAAACTTTCAGATATAGGACATCCGCATTTATCAATCGTTGAAGCGCATCTGAGTGATAATGTTAGTTTGCAATCAGCGATGAAAGGAAGTATGGCTTTATACAGTATTCAGCCAATCGTTAAAGATGATGATTAGAAGGAAGAATTAAGACAAGGCATGAAGATAATTGAAATAGCTGAGCACGAAAAATATTCAACATATTTGTGTATAGTACTGCGAGGGGTTAATCGAAATCGAACTGGCCCACACTTTGAAGTACTAGCAAAAATAGAAAATAGATTAATGGAATCTAATATAAATGCAAATAACAGTTATCAAAACCATCAGCTTCTTGATACACTACGCATTACTAAAGTCGAAGATGAAACGTATTGCCAATACCAGAATTTATTAATCCGAATATAAAATTCACAATGATTTCTTCTATTGATATAGCTAAAAATTGCATCGTATATTTTTGCACATCCACAAAGCTTACGCATCAATCAATAGAGATTGGTCTGATGAAGTTACATTAAGTGAAGCAGCAACAAATTTTTGAGTGAAGTGACAGGTAAATCTACTGTTATAGAAGGAGAATTTGTTAGTGGTGTTGCAGAAAAGCAATGGTTGGAAGAAAAGAGTTATGAAGTAGACTTTGAATTAATGGCTGAAATAAATCCAACAAGATTATCATTAAGTGATTGGCTTAAAGTCCAAAACAAACTATAATAAGTAATGACTGGTGCAATCATGATTCAATCAATGTGGTTTAATTTGCATGTGCAAGATTTAGAAAAGAGCGCACAGTTTTCATAAAGCGTTAGGATTTAAAATAAATAGAAACCCACAAATGTTAGATAAAATGGTCGGCTATTCAAATAGGTCAAACAACCGTAATTTTTAATAGAAAACAAGCATTTTCAAAATGTAAGTCAGCAAAGCCTTAATACTGAACCAAATGAGTGATGATTTCTCTAAGTGTGAACACAAATGAAGAAGTTGACCAGTTGGTGAATAAAGTGAAAGAAGGGTGGCGCAGTCGTTCAAGAACCAACAGTAAGCCAAGGGTTTTATGGTGCAATGTTCAAAAGATCTTGATGGACACCATTTTAATAGTCTGCTAAAATGAAAATTCTCAAAAGAATAATATAAAAAGCCCATACAAAGATGAAAGTTTAATGTGCACATGTCGTAAGAGACATGGTGACACATTAGTGTCTTCAATCAGTATGGGCTTTGCTTTATGAGGTCAGTTGGCACCTTAAGTGCAATACCTCGTGAGCAAATATTAATTTTGAATATAACCGTATTGTTGGCGAACATCATAAACCTTTTGTCTGGTGACATCCTGACCGATTGGATCAACCACTTTTATTGTGGAAAAATGTTGTTAATACTTGTCCTCGATCATGCTACGTAGTCTTGACGCAATGCATGTTGTTCTTGTTTTCAGCTAGTAAGTGGTTGGACTTTTTCTTTATTTGCAAGTTCACTTAATTCTATCTAAAATTTTCATATTGTCATATCCTCCTTAGAATCAAGTGTTGATATATTTTTGAGAGTTTATTTCTATAAGATAATTTATCAACACATCCAGTAATGTTTTTAGTTTCTCGGTCTTTTGACCAGCAGATTTTTGGAATTAAAATAAGGGGTTTGAGACACGATTTTTAATAGTAGTAAGGATGGCAAAGTGATGTTATTGAAGTGTCGTTTGATACATGTCTGCAATGTTGTTTTATAAGACAGGATGACGTAACTGAGCAAAGAAATGAGCATTGTCGAATGACATCGTGTGTCTTATTAAAATTGCAATGGGCATACATAGGTATATTCACAGTCGATTTTCTTGATTTCACATTATCATAATACGTAGTGTAAAAGTTATACGACAGTCGATAGTCGATTCGCTTTTACCACGAGCAATTATTATGTGTGTTGCTTCAACGTCGACTTTAATTTTATTTGTAATGTATGTCACTACACCCAGACTACTCTGATTAATATTTAATATATTATGCGTGCGTTCAAACCCCTGAGGTTCATCTGTCCGCTCACGTCAACCCTCCTCCTATCTTAGTATTTAAACAACGCATATCAACTATGCAACATATGTTGTTTAGACATACTATACTACTATGTCGTACGTTTGCCAATAAACACGCACATATCATTTGTTGCCCAAACAACATATTGCCCTGAAGTGTTGTTTAAGCTATCGCAACAAAAATGCTTGTCACTAAAAATCTTTATGTTTTAATGACAAGTTTATTTTCATTCCAGTTAACGACTGCTAATATGACATTGTAGAGTATAGGACGTTGATTTATGTCCTAGACACGGCTAATCAATCGTAATACGTTAAATTTTATTGTGTACAAGTATGAACCCTAAGTCACATAGTGATTTCAAGATGCATGACTAAATACCAAGTTTTATTAAAATGTGCTATATGATGAATTAAAAATGGAAGGTTGTGATCGATAAACATCATCGGCTGTCTCTCGACTCGTGTTAAAACCAATGTAATGCTAAGCCTGAGATACCAGCTGCCAGCTCGCTCTCATTTACAATGATATCTCGTTGATGCCCGATAGCTGTTTTCAACATAATCGCAAAAATATCTTCTAATTCATTATTAATACGTTGATGTGCTGGTTGCAAAATGCTTCACTATTTAATTCTGCAAGACTTTGCAGCATCTTTTGATATAACTCGCAATTGAAATGAAAATATTATGCAGCACCTTTTCTATTAATGACATTAGAAATGCTCAAGTTATCATTCAAGTCTTTTTAAAATGGTTACGACAGTAATGTAGTCTAGGAGGTCTTTATCAGTGAAATGAGCGTAAAATGTTGCATGATTTAGCGTAGCAATATCAGTGATATCTTAACTGTAATTTGAGATAATTTCTTTTTCTAGAAATGAAGAAAAGCATCGACAAGCAATTGTTTTGATTCTAACGATTCTTGGATCTATGGATTTACTTTCCATCATTTTGTTCACTACCTAACATCTGTTGTTTTAACACTTTATTATCAGTATCTTCTATTATATTGTCAATTGTGTTGATGATATGTGCGTGCTGATACGCTCCTAACAAATAACGATATGTACCTGGTAAGCATTTGAATGTCTTTTCTTCTATTGTATTAATGGATAAAAATGAAGATAAAATAAAAGTGTATTGTAACAATATGTTTGAAAAATTGCCAATTTCTTTATCTAAAAGATTCAGAATTTTTGTGATATACTATACATAGTCTTGAGTTATAGATGATGCTGCTAGCTAAATATAACAACATCGGCATGTACTATCTTAGAATTTAAGCTAGTGGCGGCTTATAACTTAAGGCTCTTTATTATTTGCATACAGATGTATATACACAAATGTGAAAGGATGATATTATGCCAGGCATCAATTACCAGCAATTACACCCAAAGATTTTATATTTAGTAGTTTTATCAGGTGTCGCCACTTAGGTATTGTTGCGGGCTTAGTTCCTAATGCGATACTGAGAAATTTTTAAATACTTTATGGATTATCATCCGATTTTTAAAAACGTTATTAGGCGTTGTCGTTGCAATTCAATTTACAGTACCTGCTTTGATTGGTGCATTGGTTGCCGCGAAATTTGACCTATCGCCATTAGCAATTGCTGTTGTGGCAAGTGCAGCATATGTAGGATAGCGCAGTTTTAAAAATGGTGCTTTGGATGATTACGGGTATTGGTGATTTAATTAATATAATGATTACAGCAGCGATTGCAGTGTTGTTCATTTTACTTATTCAACATCGTGTAGGTAGTATGGCATTGATTGCATTCCCCAACAGTTGTTGCGGTATTTTCAGGTGCAATTGGTGTTTTAATATTGCCGTATACGAAAATGATTACAACAGCCATCGGTAATATGGTTAATGGTTTTCACAGAATTACAAACTGATTGTCATGAGTATTTTGATTTCAATGGTATTTAGTCTTATTATTATTTCGCCACTATCAACTGTGGCCATTGCCTTTGCGATAGGTATTACAGGTTTAGCAGCTGGATCAGGTCAATTGGTATCTCCCGCGACTGAAGCAGTATTGATAATTGGCACAAGTAAAGTGAATCGTTTAGGGGTGCCGTTATCGTCTTCTTTGGAGGCGTTAAATGATGATACCTAATATGGTGAAATATCCAATTTCTTTATGTTACCAATATTGACAGACAGCCATTGTATCAGGTTTGGTATCAGCATTAGTAGGTATTCATGGAACGAAAGAATCAGCTGGATTTGGTTTTATAGGAATGGTAGGACCGATTAATGCATTTTAAATTTATGGAGGTTGATTCTGCTTGGTTGAGTGTCTTACTAATTGTAGTAGCGTTCTTTTGTTGTACCATTTGTAACAGCTGCTTGCAGATATCATTTATCGTAAAGTGTTTCGTTTATATACTAATGATATAAATTCATGGGATAATAACAGTATGTTTTGAAAATATGAGACCAAAAATTATTTAATGTTATTTGAATTGCGAGAATGAAGTTGAACAATATAATTGAGCTGCAGTTTATTTGCGCTAATAAAAAGATAAGACAACTCACAAAAAGATGTGTGTTTTAAAACTTTGAATATACGATCAATAATAGCAATCAATACATGTGTAGAAACATATGTGTTGATTGCTTTTTCACTGCGTTTAATGTACGAAAATAAGAGAAGTTACATGTCAGATATATTACAGCTAGTGTAACAAAATACAATCTGTAATATTACGAAAGCTGTAATAGTTGAGCTAAATATAGTAAAATCTTATGTGTTAAAGACTATTTCAAGGGTTGATTGATTCTATAGGTTATATTTCACATTTACAGTATAAAATAGCTATATTTCAACATTCAAATAACACTTGATATTGTAATGTTTTCTGTAAAGAAAGTGTAATTTACTGGCTGGTTTTTGTGATATAGTGAGTACCGTTGAAAGAAATAAAAAGACAATTTAAACTTGCATCTACGACATTCAAATTCAAAATATAATTACTAAAACATAAACTTACAATTATTACTGGAGGATACATGAAAAGACAATTATGGCATCATCATTAGTGGCATTAGGTGTAACAGGTTACGCAGCAGGTACAGGACATCAAGCACATCGCTGCTGAAGTAAACGTCGATCGAGCACACTTAGTTGACTTAGCGCATAATCACCAAGACATCAATTAAAATGCAGCTCCAATCAAAGATGGTGCATATGACATCCACTTTGTAAAAAGATGGTTTCAATATAACTTCACTTCAAATGGTACTACTGGTCAAGTGGAGCTATAGTGAAGCAGCTAATGGTCAAACTGCTGGTTTCTCAAACGTTGCAGGTGCAGACTACACTACTTCATACAACCAAGGTTCAAAATGTACAATCAGTAAGCTACAATGCACAATCAGTAACTCAAACGTTGAAGCTGTTTCAGCTCCAACTTACCATAACCACAGCACTTCAACTACTTCAAGTTCAGTGATTAAGCATCTGTGAGAGTGCTACTGGTTCATCAGCAGCTCAAATCATAGCTCAACGTACTGGTGTTTTCAGCTTCTGCATGGGCTGTAATCATCGCTCGTGAATCAAATGGTCAAGTAAATGCTTACAACCCATCAGAGTCTTCAGGTTTATTCCAAACTATGCTAGGTTGAGGTCCAACAAACACTGTTGACCAACAAATCAACGCAGCTGTTAAAGCATACAAAGCACAAGGTTTAGGTGCTTGAGATTCTAATTCCTTCATAATAAATAAAAGTAATGTTTAGACATTAAATATATAGCTCTTCCCATAGAAATTGGGGAGAGTGATTAATTAAAAATACATTTTTAAAAAGTGGATATTGAAGTTAGGGAAATTTATTGACTTTATTGTATTACTGCTAAAATACTTGTCCCTTATTAAGTGCCAAGTGGAATGAAACTTCATTTGAGGCTGTACTGAGCACACTAGATACAAACTAAACGCACATTTTATAATTAAATTAAATGAAAAAAGTGAGATAAAAATGGCTATAAACATAATTGAATATAATAGGTCTTATAAGGAAGAGTCTAATCGAGTTTATTTTATCGATTCAAAAATGAATTTAATATAAAAGATTGATAGAGACGATCAACCTGATTTGGAGACATCGAACATAACTATTTGAATAATGGAGGGCACTCTTTGGCTTGCAATAAACAATCATCAAAAATATTGTTGGTACTATAGGTTTGATTAGACTAGATAATAATATGTCTGCAATTTATGTTTGTTGATAAAGGTTATAGGAATTTAAAAATAGGTAAAAACTTTTAGATAAAGTTATAATGACATGTAAAAGAACAAAATATCGATGGTATTTATTTAGGAACAATTGATAAATTTATTAGTAACAGTATTTTATTCTAATAATGGCTTCCGTGAAATTAAGCGAGGAGATTTTACCAAGTGAGTTTTCTAAATTAGATGTAGATAATAGTGTTTTATTACAGAAATTTAAAAGATTAATTCGATGCAATAATAATTGATATGACAATCTTTAGTAATATTCATTTTAAAAGTGACACATAGCGTTTTAAATATAAAAAGTCTGACGAGATATATCGTTTTGGGTTTACATTAGAGGATAGGGCTGCATTTTCGCTTTCAATATATATTAATTTATTCATTATATAAATTTTGAAAAGTAAATTCGAATAGCATATCTTAATGATTCTGTTACAGTAAGATGCATAAAATATAAAACGAACCTTTTTGTAAAAATATAATAGAAATAACAGTTATTTTATAAAATTCAAGAATCTATGATAATCTATGTTATGTAGTAAAATCGACAAATTTATATGTGGTTTGCAGTAATGAAATTAACTGTAATAATTGTTTTTCTACTTAATAAAAATTTAAAACTATCTTAATTAAGGGTTAAATCAATTAATGAAAATCAGTGCAATATTTTATTTTCGAAAAATATTGTGATATGCTACAAAATAGAGAAAAATAAATGGGGCGTTTATTAACATGGATACAAAAGACTTTTAAACGTTTAGAAAAATGTATTCTCATGATACTTACGGATTAGATGGATTGAGGCATCGCAGTTATAGGAATCACATTTATCACTTGAATGCACAATGGTTAAGTGGGGGCTTTTTAGAGTAGATACATTCTTCGTTATTTCAGGTTATTTAATAACAAGTTTGTTGATTAGTGAGTATTATCGGACGCAAAAATTGATTTTGCTAGAGTTTTTGGAAGGACGATTGAAACGACTCATTCCGGCAGTGTTGTTTTAATTTGTGTCGTGCTTACGTTCACACTGATATTTAAACCGAGATTGATTATACAAATGAAACGAGATATTGCAGCTATATTCTATGTTTCAAACTGGTGGTACATTTCACAGAATGTAGATTATTTTAACTAATTTGCTATTGAACCACTCAAACATTTATGGTCTTTAGCCATTGAAGAACAATTTTACTTGCTTTTTCCCATTGGTTATCACGTTCTTATTACATAGATTTAAACCGAGAAATATTATTCAAAACGCTATTTATTGTATCGTTGATTTTTCTTTTAGGACTTATGATAGTGATTCATTTCATCACTGGAGATAATTCACGTGTGTATTTTTCGGACAGATACACGACTGCAAAACTTTATTGCTTGGTTGTATATTAGCATTTATTTGGCCTCCGTTTTGCTTTGAGATATTTCTAAAAAGATTGTCGTATCATTAGATATTATAGGGATATCTGGTTTTGCGGTTCTAATGACTTTTGTTCTTTATAGTTGAGACCAAGATCAATGATGTATAATGGAGGATTTTACGTTATATCATTTGTAACTTTATTCATTATTGCAATTACGGTACATCCTAGTTTATTTGCTAAATTTTTAAGTATGAAACCTTTACTAATTATAGGTAAACCATCATAGCTTATACTTATGGCATTATCCTATCATTGTTTTTGTGAACAGTTATTACGTACAAGGACAAATACCGGTATACGTTTATATTATAGAAATTGTTAACAGAGGTTAATGGCTGAAATTTCGTATCGCTTTTATTGAAACACCTATACGTAGGATTTAAAGCTTTTGCATCACCTCAAAAAGAAGGGCAATTTGCTAGAACAGTGTTAGTTATCCTATTAGGTTCCGTCTATCGTTGTGCTCAGTGGACAGTTTGATGACTTGGCAAACAACATGAAACTGAGAAGAAAGAGAAGAAGACGGAATTTAAAACAACGAAGAAAAAGTCGTTAGATAGCAAGAGGATAAGCAGACACGAATAGCAAAGAGGATATTAAAAAGTCATCACCACTATTAATTGGTGACTCGGTCATGGTGGATATTGCGTAATGTCTTTACTAAGAAAATACCAATGCACAAATTGATGGTAAAGTTGGACGGCAACTCGTTGATGCTACACCAATCAGAAATCGCAATATAAAGACTATGCTAAAAAGGTCAAAAAGTTGTAGTGAGCTTGGTGCAAATAGGCATTTACGAAGATCGATTAAATGAACTATTGGATAGTTTTGGAAGCAGACACATATTTAGTTTCTATTAGAGTACCTAGAGATTATGAAGGTAGAATAAATAAATTAATTTATGAGGCAGCTGAAAAAGCGCTCTAATGTACATCTAGTCGATTGGTATAAAGCTTCTGCAGGTCATCCGGAGTACTTTTGCATATGACGGTATTCGCACTTAGAATATGCAGGTAGTAAAAGCGCTGACTTGATTTAGCAGAAAAACGATGGAAACACATGCTAGCAAATAAGAATATCTCTGATGCACTAAACTTTTGAAATATTAGATTACTTCTGATATTTATTATCAAAAATGATGTATTTCATTAAAAGTTTAGTGCTTTTTATTTTCAAATCCCATGTTAACGGTGCAGAAAAAGTGTTGTAAAACATTCTAATTGGTATATTATATTCAATGAAGCTTTTATTAGGAACAGATTACATTATGATAACAAAAGCCCGCAAGACACCCTAATCTCTAAGTTATAGTTTGTTTTGTCGCAAAACTATAAAAGTTATAATTATTTGCATAGTGATAAAAATATAAAATTTGAAAATAATTGAGTCGCTAATGACTATATGTATAGAGTGTTTTGATTATTGGGAGGATATTTAATTATGAAAAATCGTTACAGCTACAATCGCTACAGCAGGACTCTGCCACTATCGTATTTGCAGGACATGATGCCTGCCGCAGAACAAAATAACAATGGATATAATTCTAATGACGCTCAATCATGCAGCTATACATGTATACAATTGATGCACAAGGTAATTATCATTACACTTGGACAGAAATTGGAATCAAGTCAATTAACGCAAAACAACACATACTAATACAACAACTACAATACTTATAGATTATAATGACGCATCTAAATAACTACTATAATCATTCATATCAATACAATAACTATACAAACAATAGCCAAACAGCAACAAATAACTATTATACTGGTGGTTCAGGTGCAAGTTATAGCACAACAAGTAATAATGTTCATGTGACTACAACTGCAGCGCCATCTTCAAATGGTCGTTCAATTTCAATGGTTATGCATCAGGAAGTAACTTATATACTTCAGGACAATGTACTTATTATGTCTGGATCGTGTTGGTGGGAAAATTGGTTCAACATGGGGTAACGTAAGTAATTGGGCCAACGCAGCTGCATCATCTGGCTATACAGTGAACAATACACCAAAAAGTTGGTGCTATCATGCAAACAACACAAGGCTATTACGTCATGTTGCTTACGTTGAAGGCGTTACACAACGGTTCTGTTCGTGTTTCAGAAATGAACTATGGACATGGTGCTGGTGTGGTTACGTCTCGTACAATTTTCAGCAAAACCAAGCAGGTTCATATAATTTCATTCATTAATCAAATGTAAACTCAAATGACGTCAATATTCTCTAACATGAGAGTATTGGCGTTTTTGCTTTTTATATAAATATAAATGAGAGCGGTTTATTCACGATCTTTAGGAACTAAGTAATAAAGTGATAATTTATACTATGTCAGTATGATTGAGAGGATTCAATTTAGATGAAAACCATGATAGACAAAACAGCATGTAGTATGTATTGGTTAATTGTTCAACTAAATATAGCAAATTTAGGTACAAGAATTCCTGATAGGGCATTTTCGTCAGAAGTACATAATATTTAAATCATTTAACTTTGAGAAGCATGGAAAAATTTTGGAACAAAATGGTTTTACGTAAGAAAATGGAAACATAAGATTTTAGATGGTCATCAGCTTAATCAAAATATATACTGATCAGCGTCATTTAATGACAATCAATACTGATGAAATTGATGATTATAGAGACAAAGAGGGGCAGAGTTGATTCATTGATATCGATACTTCCAGTCATCATATTCAATAAAGGCCCCTCGTTTAGTAAAAGTATATAAATATTTTCTATGCAATGATAGCTAATGTTCCAATCATTATTGTGCAACGCTATAATCGACCGAGATTAACGCAGTTACTACGCATATTAGAAACGAAGAGGTGAACGTCATGACTAAACATATCATCGTTATTGGTGGTGGCTTAGTGGGATTTCTGCAGCAATTCGAATGGCACAAAGTGGCTATTTCGGTCTCATTATATGAACAAAATAATCATATAGGAGGCAAAGTGAATCGTCATGAATCAGATGGCTTTAGCTTGATTTAGGTCCATCTATTTTAACGATGCCTTATATTTTTGAAAAATATTCGAATATAGCAAGAAGCAAATGTCAGACTACGTTACAATCAAGCGATTGCCACATCAATGGCGTAGCTTTTTCCAGATGGAACGACTATCGATTTGTATGAAGGTATTAAAGAAACAGGTCAGCATAATGCGATATTGTCGAAACAGGATATAGAGGAACTGCAAAATTATTTGAATTATACAAGACGAATCGATCGTATTTGAAAAGGGTATTTTTAACTATGGCTTTTAGATACACTATCTCAAATTATTAAATTTCATGGGCCATTAAATGCTCTTATTAATTATGATTATGTACATACTATGCAACAGGCCATAGACAAGCTGCATCTCGAATCCATACTTGCGACAAATGTTAGCTATTTTGTATCAAATATGTAGGTTCTTCTTCATCACTGATGCGCCAGCTGTATTATCTATGTTATTCCACATGCAACAAGAGCAAGGCCTTGGCATGTAGAAGGTGGAATCCATCATGTTTAGCCAATGCTCTGAAAAGCTTTGAAGCGCGTGAAGAAAGGTGTCACACCATACAGTGTGCACGTGGGACAATATTAAAACATATCAAAGACGTGTGACGGGGTGTCAGATTAGATACAGGTGAGTTTTGTAAAGGCAGATTATATTATTTCAAATATGGAAGTCATACCTACTTATAAATATTTACTTCACCTTGATACCAACGATTAAACAAATGAGAGCGGGAATTTGAGCGCAAGCTCAGTGGATATGTGACGTATTTAGGTGTTGCTTGCCAATACCCGCAACTAGCAGCACATCATAACTTTCTTTTACGAAAATGCTTATCTCAATTATCAACAAGTCATGAAAAGGGTATTGCTGACGATCCTGACCATTTATCTAGTAAATACTGAGCTAAAAACCGATCACACACAAGCGCATGTAGGTTATGAAAATATCAAAGTCTCACCACATATTCCATATATCGCAAGATCATGCCTTTACCATACTGGAAGATTATGCGAAGTTTAGGGATAGAAATTTTGATAAATTAGAAAAAGATAGACTTACTGCATTTAAGAAAACACATCATTTATGAAGTTTGGACACACCGAGGATATTGATTATCGTTCTAATCGTAGTGCAATATATGGTGTTGTAGCAGATAGAAACAAAGGGATTTAAATTTCCCAAAGAAAGCTCGTATTTTGGAAAACTTGTACTTTGTAGGTGCATCAGTAACCTGGTGGTGGCATACCAATGGTTACATTATGGGCAACAAGTCGCAGACAAAATAAACGCGCGGAGAAGCGAAGAATAGGAAGTGATATCTAAGAAATGGTTATCACGAATATTAACAGTAATAGTGACCATGTCTATGGCGTGTGGTGCATTGATATTTAATCGTAGACATCAGCTAAAGGCGAAAACGCTGAACTTCAATCATAAAGCATTAACAATTATTATTCCGGCTAGAAACGAAGAAAAAGAATAGGTCATTTACTACATTCGATAATACAACAGCAAGTTCCAGTAGATGCTTGTTACGAATGACTATCGACAGATGAAACAGCACGTGTAGCACGTTCATAGATGCGACTGTAGTAGATGTTGTTGATGATACTGACGGCAAATGGTATGGGGAAATCGCATGCTTGTTATCAAAGGGTATGACGCATGCATGTACGAATCGTATTGCCTTTGTAGATGCTGATGTAACTTTCTTAAGGAAAGATGCTGTTGAAACGTTGATTAATCAGCATCAATTACAAGGTGAAAAAGGATTGTTAAGCGCACAGCCTTATCATATAACAAAGCGTTTCTACGAAGGGTTTTCATCGATATTTAATTTAATGACAGTCGTTGGTATGAATGTATTTTCTACCTTAGACGACGGTCGGACTAACCAGCATGCATTTGGACCGGTGACATTAACAAATAAAGAAGATTATTATGCAACTGGAGGTCATAAAAGTGCAAACTGTCATATTATTGAAGGATTTGCTTTAGGAAGTGACATACTTCACAATCATTGCCCGTAACAGTTTATGAAGGGTTTCCACTTGTTGCATTTCGCATGTATCAAGAAGGATTTCAGTCATTACGAAGGATGGACAAAGCATTTCGGTCAACTGGGGCAGGTGGCACAAAGCGTAAGATCGATGACAGCAATTGTGTTGTGAGTTGTTCGGTTCTATAGCGAGTATTTTAGGCTATGTCTTAGTTTGAAAATATCGCTCAAATGTCTGTAAGAAAATGGTAGCACTTTACTTGAGCTTATACTACACAATTTATTTATCTGCATCGAAGGGTCGGCCAATTTTCTAATTTATTAATGGTATGTCATCCATTGTTATGTGTTACTAAAAATTTCATCCAATCTTGGAAACAAAACTACCGTTATGGTGTAGTTGAATGGAAAGGTCGTCAATATTCTATATCTAAAGAACAATAAATCAAGGTAATGGCATTTCAACATAGGAGGACTAGTATGACAATGATGGATATGAATTTTAAATATTGTCATAAAATCATGAAGAAACATTCAAAAAGCTTTTTCTTACGCTTTTTGACTTGTTACCAGAAGCATCAAAAGAAAAGCGGTTTGGGCAATTTATGCTGTGTGTCGTAAAATTGATGACAGTATAGATGTTTTATGGCGATATTCAATTTTTAAATCAAAATAAAAAGAAGATATACAATCTATTGAAAAATACCCATATGAACATCATCACTTTCAAAGCGATCGTAGAATCATGATGATGCTTCAGCATGTTGCACAACATAAAAATATCGCCTTCAATCTTTTATAATCTCATTGATACTCGTATATAAAAGATCAACATTTTACAATGTTTGAAACGGACGCTGAATTATTCGGATATTGTTATGGTGTTGCTGGTACAGTAGGTGAGTATTGACGCCGATTTTAAGCGATCATGAAACACATCAGACATACGATGTCGCAAGAAGACTTGTGAATCGTTGCAATTGATTAATATATTAAGAGATGTCGGTGAAGATTTTGACAATGAACGGGTATATTTTTAGTGAAAGACGATTAAAAAGGCAATATGAAGTTGATATTGCTGAAGTGTACCAAAATGGTGTTAATAATCATTATATTGATCTTATGGAATATTATGCAGCTATCGCAGAAAAAGATTTTCAAGATGTTAGCATCAAATCAAAGTATTTAGTATTGAAGCACAACCAATCATAGAATTAGCAGCACGTATATATATTGGAAATACTGGACGAAGTGAGACAGGCTAACTATACATTACATGAACGTGTTTTTGTGGATAAGTGGAAAAGCAAAGTTGTTTCATGAAAAAATAGTAATATCATAGAATATAGGTGGTTGAATAATGAAGATTGCAGTAATTGGTGCAGGTGTCACAGGATTAGCAGCAGCCCTGTATTGCTTCTCAAGGTCATGAAGTGACAATATTTGATAATAATGTGGCGGGCAGTGAATCAATTAAAGAAAGACGGCTTTACATTTGATATGGGCCCCCACTAATTGTCATGATGCCAGATGTTTATAAAGATGTATTTACAATGTGTGGTAAAAATTATGAAGATTATATTGAATTGAGACAATTACGTTATATTTACGATGTGTATTTTGACCGCGACGATCGTATAACTTGGTGTCTACAGATTTAGCTGAATTACAGCAAATGCTAGAAAGTATAGAACCTGGTTCAACGCATGGTTTTATGTCCTTTTTAACGGATGTTTATAAAATATGAAATTGCACGTCGCTATTTCTTAGAAAGAACGTATCGCAAACCGAGTGACTTTTATAATATGACGTCACTTGTGCAAGGTGCTAAGTTAAAAACGTTAAATCATGCAGATCAGCTAATTGAACATTATATTGATAACGAAAAGATACAAAAGCTTTTAGCGTTTCAAACGTTATACATAGGAATCGATCCAAAACGAGGCCCGTCACTATATTCAATTATTCCTATGATTGAAATGATGTTTGGTGTGATTTTATTAAAGGCGGCATGTATGGCTATGGCTCAAGGGCTAGCGCACTAAATAAAGACTTAGGCGTTAATATTGAACTAAATGCTGAAATTGAGCAAATTATTATCGATCCTACTCAAACGTGAGCCGATGCGATAAAAGTGAATGGTGACATAAGAAAAATTTGATAAAATTTTATGTACGGCTGATTTCCTAGTGTTGCGGAACTCATTAATGCCGATTTTGCACCTATTAAAGTATCCACCACATAAAATTGCAGACTTAGATTACTCTTGTTCAGCATTTTTAATGTATAATCGGTATAGATATTGATGTGACGATCAAGTGAGACTTCATAATGTTATTTTTCAGATGACTTTAGAGGCAATATTGAAGAAATATTTGAGGGACGTTTATCATACGTATCTCTATTTATGTGTATGCACCAGCGGTCGCCGATAAATCACTTGCGCCAGAAGGCAAAACTGGTATTTATGTGCTAATGCCGACGCCGGAACTTAAAACAGGTAGCGGAATCGATTGGTCAGATGAAGCTTTGACGCAACAAATGGAAATTATTTATCGTAAATTAGCAACGATTGAAGTATTTGAAGATATAAAATCGCATATTGTTTCAGAAAACAATCTTACGCCAAAATGATTTTGAGCAAACGTATCATGCGAAATTTGGTTCGGCATTCGGTTTAATGCCAACTTTAGCGCAAAGTAATTATTATCGTCCACAAAATGTATCGCAGATTATAAAGATTTATATTTTGCAGGTGCAAGTACGCATCCAGGTGCAGGCGTTCCTATTGTCTTAACGAGTGCGAAAAATAACTGCAGATGAAATGATTAAAGATATTGAGCGGGCGTGTATGGAGTAGTCTAGAGAAAGATGTGAGAAAAGTATAAAGGAACGTAAAAGGCATAGTGAAATAAGTATGTGCTTAAGAAGTTTTATTTAACAATGAATGACGCCTGTTAAGGTTCACGTTTGAATACGCACTCTTTGATGGGCGCGTATACTTTATATAAGCATATCTAACTGGTTGCGCATGCGGATATGTGCATGGATACAAATCATAACGATTGAGTGCATATTAATCTGAAAATTCCTAATATTGACAATAATAATATACCTACCTAAAATGAAAAATAAATTCATTCAATACAACGTGTCATAAGTTCTGTTGAACATACGGTGAATGGCGATGTCATTGTAACCATCTAAATAGAGAGTGATACATGTTGTTAGGATTATGATAGTCGCCCAGGCTATGCTTTAATGATAGAGGAGGAATTTGATGATCCCCTAACAAATTAGCAAATATCCCTGATAGTTATTTCGGAAAAACGATGGGACGTAAAAATCGAACATGGACCATTGCCATTAATTAATATAGCAGTTGGGATCCCTGATGGGCCCACGCCACAAGGTATTGATTGATTATTTTTCAAAAAGCACTAACTATTCCTGAAAATCAAAAATATGGTGCTTTTTCATGGTAAAGAAGCGTTCAAGCAAGCTATTGTAGATTTTTATCAAAGACAATATAATGTGACGTTAGATAAAGAAGATGAAGTATGCATTTTATATGGTACAAAATGGATTAGTGGCAGTACCAACATGTGTTATCAATCCAGGAGACTATGTATTACTACCTGATCCAGGCTACACGGATTATTTAGCAGGTGTACTTTTAGCTGATGGCAAGCCTGTCCCGCTTAATTTAGAACCGCCACATTATTTGCCAGATTGGTCCAAAGTTGATTCACAAATAATAGATAAAACAAAACTCATTTATTTAACGTATCCAAATAATCCAACTGGATCGACAGCTACGAAAGAAGTTTTTGATGAAGCGATAGCTAAATTTAAAGATACAGACACTAAAATCGTGCATGATTTTTTGCTTATGGTGCTTTCGGTTTCGACGCTAAAAATCCTAGTATACTTGCTTCGGAAAATGGGAAAAGATGTTGCGATTGAAATTTATTCCTTGTCTAAAGGTTATAACATGTCAGGTTTTTAGAGTCGGTTTTGCAGTTGGTAATAAAGATATGATTCAAGCTTTGAAAAAGTACCAAACGCACACAAATGCTGGGATGTTTGGTGCATTACAAGATGCCGCAATATATGCTTTGAATCATTATGATGATTTTTAGAAGAACAAAGCAATGTATTTAAAACACGTCGTGACCGATTCGAAGCCATGCTTGCAAAAAGCTGATTTTGCCATTTGTTCATGCTAAAGGTGGCATATATGTATGGTTGGAAACACCGCCTGGTTATGACAGCGAGCAATTTGAGCAATTTTTAGTGCAAGAGAAGTCAATACTTGTTGCTCCAGGGAAACCATTTGGAGAGAATGGTAATCGTTACGTGAGAATTTCATTGGCGTTAGATGACCAGAAATTAGACGAAGCTGCAATAAGATTAACATGAACTAGCATATTTATATGAATAATAAAGTTAAGGGTGATGTTAAAATGACAAAAATTAAAATCATGAGTGTACGTGATGAAGATATGCCTTATATCAAGGCGTGGGCAGAGAAACATCATGTTGAGGTGATATTACTAAAGAAGCATTAACTGATGACAATGTTGAAGGTGTCGCTGGTTATGATGGCTTATCGCTATCACAACAAATACCATTATCAGAGCATGTTTATAAACGATTAAATGAACTAGGTATTAAAACAAATCGCACAACGTAGTGCTGGATTTGATACATATGATTTGGAGTTAGCAAACAAGTATAACTGATTGTGTCAAATGTGCCGTCATACTCTCCGAATTCAATTGCGGAGTTTGCTGTGAACCAGGCTATTAATGTGGTTCGTCATTTTAATCAAATTCAAACGAAAGTGCGAGAGCATGATTTTAGATGGGAACCTACTATTTTATCGAAATCCATTAAAGATTTAAAAAGTAGCTGTTATTGGTACAGGTCGAATTGGCCGTGTAGTAGCCGATATATTTGCCAATGGTTATCAAAGTGATGTGGTCGCATACGACCCGTTTCCTAATGCTAAAATTGCAACGTATGTCGATTAGCAAAGATACGATTGAGGAAGCGGTTGAAGGTGCTGATATCGTGACATTACATGTACCCGCAACGAAATATAATCATTACCTATTTAATGCTGGAATTATTTAAACATTTTAAAAAGGGCGCAGATATTTGTCAATTGTGCGAGAGGTTCTTTTTAGTAGATACTAAGGCGTTATTAGACGCATTAGACAATGGTGTGATTAAAGGTGCAGCACTTGATACGTATGAATTTGAACGCAAACTTTTCCCAAGTGATCAAAGGGGCAAAACACTGAACGATCCATTGTTAGAATCGTTGATTGACAGGGAAGATGTCATATTAACACCACATACATTGCGTTTTATACTGAAGCTGCAGTTAAAAATCTAATTGTCGATGCATTAGATGCAACATTAGATGTATCTGCAGACTGGAGATACTAGGTTACGAGTAAATTAAAAATCGAACTGATGAGATAATTTGGATTGTTGGGACTTCTCATCAGTTCGATTTTTAATTTAGCGTTGATGACGTTGAATATTGCCTAATTAAACGACATCGTAACCTCGATCTTTCAATTGCGTCTTTCATTTGAGATACAGCAACTTTACTGTCATCATATTGAACACTTCACTTGACCATTTTCAAGGTTAACGTCAGCTGAGTGACACCGTCAATATTATTTAATGCAGATTCAACAGCACTTTTGCAGTGACCACAGCTCATACCTTCAACATTTAAAATTTCTTGTGACATAGCATTCACCTCCTTTTAGAGCCACTTATTATTTATAATAATTAGTGGCTCTTGTACTGCAGTTGGAGCGAAGATCCAACTGTAAACCGCGACATTATAGAGCCAATCACTAGCCTATCTCAGAATCACCAACGAATCCTTCATTATTAAGGAATCTAGGCATCTTTACGGCGTGGTTCTAATCGCATCTTTTTCAATCTAAGTGCGTTTGTGACAACACTTACTGAACTTAGTGCCATTGCAGCACCAGCAACCCATGGCGCAAGTCAAAGCCCTAGTGCAGCTATAGGGATACCGGCAATATTATAGCCGAATGCCCAAAATAGATTTTTGACGAATATTACGAATGGTTGCTTTACTTGCATAAATGGTTTTAGGAATAAGCATCAAGTCGCCACCAAGAATAGTAATATCAGCTGCTTCAATGGCAACTTCGTACCTGTACCCAATGGCGATACCGATATCAGCTTTAACTAATGCAGTGCATCATTTACACCGTCACCAACCATCGCAACCTTCTTACCTTGTTGCTGTAGTTTCGTAATTTGTGCAGCTTTTTCTTCTGGTAAAAATATCTGCAATAACAGTATCTATGCTCACTTGTTTTGCAATGGCTTGAGCAGTGTTTTTATTATCGCCAGTTAACATGGCAACTCATGCCCATATCATGCAATTGTTTTATAGCATCTTCGGCACTGATCTTTTTACAGTATCTGCCACTGCGATGATACCAGTTAATGAATAATTAACAGCAATGAGCATAGCAGTTTTACCATCTCGTTCATAATGTGTTAAATCATCAGAAATATGCTTCGGCAAGCTAATATCATTGTCAGCCATTAATTTACGGTTACCAACCATATATGGTGACGATCAATCGTTGCTTCAATACCATGGCCAGGTACTGCTTTTTAAATGTTGTTGTCTCAGTTAATATTAATTGCTTTTTCTTTTGCATAATTGACAATGGCTTCTGCCAATGGGTGTTCAGAATCTTTTTCAGCAGTAGCAAGCAGTTGTAGCGTTTGATTGTCACCATGATAATCTGTCACGACTGGACGACCATTTGTAATGGTACCGTCTTATCTAAAAACGATGGTATCAATTTGATGGTGTGCGTTCAACAAACTCGCCACCTTTAAATAAAATACCATTTTCAGCAGCGCGACCAGTACCCTACCATAATAGAAGTTGGTGTAGCAGAGTCCAATGCGCATGGACAAGCAATGACGAGAACGGAAATACTCGCAACAAGTGCAGGTTCAAATGTACCTGGTGTAACTAAAGTAATCCACACGATAAATGTTAATAGTGCGATACCAACAACGATAGGAACGAAATAACCAGAAATAATATCTGCCAATCGTTGAATCGGCGCTTTAGAACTTTGAGCTTCTTCGACAACTTTAATAATATTTGCCAACGCAGTGTCCCCTGCCAACTTTGTTGCTGTCATAGTAATAGTACCGTTTTTGTTCATCGTTGAACCAATTACAGTATCATCAACATTCTTCTCAACAGGAATAGATTCACCTGTTAACATAGATTCGTCGATGGCAGTCATACCTTTAATAATTTTGCCATCAACAGGTATCTTTTCACCTGGCTTAACGATAAGTGTATCTCCAACATGTACTTCATTTAGAGGAATCATCACTCATTACCATCTTTTTAAAATGCGTGCTTCTTTAGCTTGTAAACTTAATAATTCGCCAAGCGCATTGGTTCGTTTGAGACTTCGCTCGAGCTTCTAAAATACTTCACCGAATAAGATTAAGGTAATTAGTCACGGCGCTTGTTTCAAAGTATAAATGCGGTTGCGTTGTTGAGCCATTTAGCCAACGAACCATTTCATAAATACTGTAAAAATATATGCTGCACTTGTACCAACAGCAACAAGTACATCCATATTGGCGCCACCATTTCTTAAGTTTTTATAAGCACCTACATAAAATTGCCATCCAATAATAAATTGTACAGGTGTAGCTAAAAATAAATTGGAACCATGGATTCGTAAATAGTGCTGGATATATGCATATTGAAAAGATGCACAAAACATTAACATTAATAGTGGTAAAGATAATACTGTTGATATGATGTTTAATCAATTTATGTTGTAGCGCTTCCGCTTTGCGTGACGTTCGACTTTATTGTTACTCTTTAATAGACGCGTCATAACCTAATTTTTGAATGCGAGTGACAAGTTTATCAGCATCTGTTTCTTCAGGATAATAGTCAACTTTAGCTTGCTCTGTTGTTAAATTGACCGTTGCATTTTGAACGCCGTCCATTTTATTTAACACTTTTTCAATACGGCTTGAGCATGCAGCACAAGTCATACCTGTAATGTCTAATTCGACAGTTTCTACAGCGACACCGTAACCTAAATGTTGAATCGTATTAATAAATTCTGGACATCATGTTGATTAGGGTTATACTCAACAGTTGCTTTCTGTAGTTAAATCTCACTTGGGCATTAACGTCATCAAGTTTATTCAGTTTCTTTTCGATACGATTTGAACATGCGGCACAAGTCATACCAGTGATATCTAATGTTGTCGTATTAGCCACATTATTGCCTCCTGTGATTCATTGTTACACGTCTAATGTACCCCCTATAGGTATATAAGTCAATCGTTGCGTTTTACTTTTACCAATTTTAAAAAGAAAGAGAGATTGCCGTGCAAAACATTGCACAACAATCTCTCTATTTAGCATCTATATAAAAGAAGTCGTAATTACATATTAAAAGGATGTATGAATGAAAGGTAAAACTTAAATGACTTCTGGATTTGCAATTCTTAGGTGACTTAAAAGAAATCAGATGGGTTAAATTCTTTTCGCATGTAAATTTTAAAATTATTAAGATGGATGACTTTATCATCATCTTGTTGTCTGACAACCGACGACTCGTGTCGTTTGTCATTTCAGTAATCTTGTATCGTTTTGACCAAACCTAAAAATGATTAAGATAGCAACTGTGCCTGTAATTAATATTCTCATCGCTATCATATTCCCTTTTATATTTCTCTTACTCACATTGTACGTTAATAGATTAAAAATGAATGCGTCTGTAGTATTGAATTTATCTACTACTTTAGCAGTATTTGAGTGCGAGAATTGTATAGATAAAGGGTGATAAGGTCATGATTTCATAATGTTATAGCGTATTAGATGCATAGGCGAATGTTTAATTTGATTAACTTTAAACAAGTAAATAAGTTATTAGGAGTTGAAAGGTGTAATGACTGAAAAAGAAAAATGTTAGCAGAAAAATGGTACGATGCAAACTTTCGATCAAGACTTAATCAATGAACGTGCACGAGCGAAAGATATTGCTTTGAATTAAATCATACAAGACCGAGTGCTACAAATAAAAGAAAGGAATTGATCGACCAATTATTTCAAACAACAACAGACAATGTGGGCATTTCGATTCCTTTTGATACAGATTATGGTTGGAACGTTAAACTAGGAAAATGTCTATGTAAACACCAATTGTTATTTTATGGATGGTGGACAGATTACAATTGGCGATAATGTTTTTATAGGACCTAATTGTGGATTCTACACAGCGACACATCCACTTAATTTTTCATCATAGAAATGAAGGTTTTGAAAAAGCCGGACCCATTCATACTGGCAGTAATACTTGGTTTGGCGGTCATGTAGCCGTGCTACCAGGGGTGACGATTGGAGAAGGTAGTGTGATTGGTGCTGGTAGTGTTGTCACTAAAGATATTCCGCCACAGCTTAGCGGTTGGAAACCCTTGTAAAGTCGTTCGTAAAATTGATAATGACCTACCATCCGAAACATTAAATGACGAAACGATAAAGTAGCAGTTGCGACACATATAAACTTTTAAAAAGTAACCAATCAATTTCAAAATGCTTGAGAATAAGTGATAAAGTATAAAAATGAAAGCGATTGCAAAAACTAACCTTAATCATAGTAAATGAGTTTAAATGATGTTATATCATTAAATCAAAGGGTTAAACCACTTTCAAAATTTATAGGGGGTAAGTGTACATGGTAGTAGAATTTAAAAATGAACCTGGTTACGATTTTTCAGTCCAAGAAAAATGTGGATATGTTTAAGAAAGCATTGAAAGACGTGGAAAAAGAATTAGGTCAAGACATACCATTAGTGATTAATGGAGAGAAGATTTTCAAAGATGACAAAATTAAATCAATCAATCCTGCAGACACATCACAAGTGATTGCAATGCATCAAAGGCAACAAAACAAGATGTTGAAGATGCGTTTTACAGCAGCAAACGAAGCTTATAAATCTTGGAAAACATGGTCAGCAAAACGATCGTGCAGAGCTTATGTTACGTGTTTCGGCAATTATTCGTCGTCGAAAAGCGGAAATTGCGCAATTATGGTTTATGAAGCAGGTAAGCCATGGGATGAAGCAGTTGGTGATGCAGCTGAAGGTATTGATTTTATTGAATACTATGCACGTTCAATGATGGACTTGGCTCAAGGTGACCAGTACTTCGATCGTGAAGGTGAACACAATAAATATTTCTATAAATCAATTGGTACAGGTGTTACAATTCCGCCGTGGAACTCCCGTTTGCGATTATGGCTGGTACAACTTTTAGCACCAGTTGTGGCAGGTAATACAGTGTTATTGAAACCTGCTGAGGATACACCTTATATCGCTTATAAATTAATGGAAATTTTAGAAGAAGCAGGATTACCAAAAGGCGTAGTTAACTTTGTTCCTAGTGATCCGAAAGAAATTGGTGATTACTTAGTCGATCATAGAGATCGCATTTCGTTACATTTATGATCACGCGACAGGTACTAGAATGTATGAACGTAGTGCCGTAGTTCAAGAAGGTCAAAACTTCTTGAAACGTGTTATCGCTGAAATGGGTGGTAAAGATGCCATTGTAGTTGATGAAAATATTGATACAGATATGGCGGCAGAAGCTATTGTAACGTCAGCGTTTGGTTTCTCTGGTCAAAAATGTTCTGCATCGTTCACGCATTGTGCATAAAGACGTTTGATGACGAAGTATGAGAAATCAATCAAATTAACAAAAGAATTAACGTTGGGCAATACTGTCAGACAATACGTATATGGGCCCAGTTATTAATAAAAACAATTTGATAAGATTAAAAATTATATCGAGATTGGTAAAGAAGAAGGTAAATTAGAACAAGGTGGCGGCACTGATGATTCAAAAGGTTACTTTGTAGAACCAACAATCATTTCAGGACTTAAATCTAAAGATAGAATCATGCAAGAAGAAATTTTTGGTCCAGTTGTTGGCTTTTGTGAAAGTTAACGATTTTGATGAAGCAATTGAGGTTGCAAATGATACAGATTACGGTTTAACTGGGGCAGTGATTACTAATAATCGCGAGCATTGGATTAAAGCGGTAAACGAATTTGATGTAGGCAATTTATACCTTAACAGAGGTTGTACTTCAGCAGTTGTTGGATACCATCCATTTTGGTGGTTTCAAAATGTCAGGTACTGACGCTAAAAACAGGTAGCCCAGACTACTTATTACACTTCTTAGAACAAAAGGTTGTTTTCAGAAATGTTCTAATGTTTCATAATGAACAAGGGCCATCCATTGCAGTTGGCTCTTTTTATTTATAACTTTAAAAATTAAGTAATAGCAAACCATATTTTTTAGAAAAGGATTATAGGCATAAGAATGTGAGATATGTTATTTTAATAATCATGGCAATTGTATTAGCAATTTGGTCATTTAAACAACTGAGTCAAAGTCATTTAGATAGCGGATTTATCTTCATAGTTTATGTGTTGTATCGTTATTTTAATAGCGATAAGCACGATAAGGGTAAAACGATAGTAGTACACGAATTCATTAACGTGTACACTATCGTTTTTATTATGAATGTTGGTAACGCTCATGAGTTTCTCATCTACTATTTAATCTTAATATTGATTAATCTATGGAAAAATGTTATCAATATCTTCGCCAGGCCAATCAATCATCTTTTATCCAATGTATAAAACCTTCAATCAACGAGTCATAAATATAAAATATGAGATTATCTGGGATGTCGCTGTCAATATCGATACGGTCTCTATTATTTTTGATATCGTTATGCATAATTTTAATGCAGACATTTTTAATACTTTATTAAATTCAGCGTCTTCTTCTTGGAATTCTGCGATTTCTCTCAAATCCTCTTTATTATTAATCTGTCACTCATCGTTTGGAATGGATGATTAAGACGGTCACTGATATCTCTAGCAAAGTAGTCTTTAGTCAATTGATTGAACAAATACTCTAGAAGATCATATTTATCATAAAAATGTTTATAAAATGTCATGTGGTGTACGAGTGCGTTGTCGCAAATTTGATTGACAGTAATCGTTTGGAATAATTGCTGTTCTAACAATTGTAGCAAGCTACTCGACAATGCTTTTTGTCTTTATAACTCGTAAATCAGTCTCTTTCATCTACATTTCTCCTTTGTGTGTAGTTTAATATACAAAATTTTCCAATTGATTCTTTAAGAGGTCGGGGGATAGATACTATAATCGAACAATAATCTACACTGTATATTTAAACTATAACGTTGATTTTAAAAAGGAGGCAATATACTTTGGCAGAATTTTTATATAAGATGGGGACATTCATCGCAAAACATAAATGGTCCGCGGTCATTGCATGGATAGTGATTGTAGCTGCAATATTGATACCACTTGCTACAAATGCACCGAAATTTGACAATGATATTAAAATGACAGGATTAGAGTCGTTAGATACGAATAAAAAGATTGAAAAACATTTTAATCAAGATAGTGAAAAAGGCACAAATACGTGTTGTCTTTAAGACGACTAAAGATGATGGTATTGTGCAATGAACATTACTAAAGATATTAAGAAAACGTTAGATGATGTAAAAAGATGACAAGCACATTGATAAAATATCGATCCTTATGAAATAAGCAAATTAGTAAAGATAAAACAACTGCATTTGCAGATATCACATAGACGTTAGTCAAACATCTTTAAAAGATGGCTCTAGAGATAATGTTAAAAGTCATTTGAAAGACTTACGTGACAATCATAATGTACAAACAGAGTTAGCTGGTACAGGAATGACATCTACAGAAGTAGGCGGTAATTCTGAACTAGTTGGTATCATTGTTGCATTTGTAGTGTTATTGATTACATTTGGTTCAGTCATGTGCTGCAGGATTACCAATTATAAGTGCATTGATTGGTCTAGCATCTGGGGTTGGCAGTATCAGTTTGTCAACTGGCGCATTTGATATACCAAATGTCACACTGACATTAGCCGTAATGATTGGACTAGCAGTTGGCATCGATTATGCATTGTTTATTTTATTCAGATATCGACAAGTTATGAAAAACTGAAACAGATTACATTAAAGGCATTGGTCTTGCAATAGGAACAGCAGGTAGCGCAGTCATCTTCGCTGGTGGACAGTTGTGATTGCCGTATGCGGTTTATCGCTAGTTGGCATAGATTTCTTAGCAGTGATGGGGTTTGCTTGGCAATTAGTGTTATATTTGCTGTATTCAGTGCACTGACTTTTATTACCTGCGTTAATTAGTATTTTCCATAAACGCATTAAAAGTGAGACAAATTGCAGTCTAATTTTTAAAAAGATATTGATACGCCTTGGTCTAAATTTATTACAGGAAATGCACTTGCGGCAGTATTACTAGGTTTAATCATATTGGTAGCAGCTGCAATGCCAGTTAGTCATATGCGACTTGGTATTCCAGATGACGGTGTTAAACCAGCAGATTCTACACAGAAAAAGCTTACGATATAATCTCGGATAAAATTTGGTGAAGGATTTAATGGCCAAATTCCGATGTTGATAAAATGTGAAAGATAAAAAGGACGATGCTCAAGGATTACAACAAGATTTACAGTCTGTATATAAAAGATATTAAAGATAAGAAAAATGTAGATATCGTTACGCCGCTACAAATGAGTAAAGATAATGATTACGCTGATGGTCGTGATACCTAAGAAAGGGCCTAATGCAGAGAGTACAAATGATTTAGTGCATGATTTACGAGATTATCATAAAGATGCACAAGATAAATATGGGTTCAAAACGGAGATTTCAGGGACAAAGTGTCATTAATATTGATATGTCTAAAAAGTTAAATGAGGCGATACCTTTATTTGCAGCAGTAATTGTTGTATTGGCATTTTCTTATTAATGATTGTCTTCCGTTCAATTCTAATACCGTTAAAAAGCAGTTTTAGGATTTGTCTTGTCATTAATGGCAACGCTAGGATTTACAACATTAGTAATGCAAGATGGTTTTATGAAAGGTCTGTTTGGTATTGAAACGACAGGACCAATGCTAGCTATTTTTTACCAGTTATTACTATAGGTATCTTATTTGGATTAGCGATGGATTATGAAGTCTTCCTTATGTCGCGAATTCATGAAGAATATAGTAAAACAGGGGATAATGATTATTCTATCAAAGTAGGGTTGAAAGAAAGCGGTCCTGTTATTGTAGCTGCACATTATCATGTTGAGTGTCTTCTTTGCGTTGTATTCCAAGAAGATGTCATGATTAAATCAATGGGTATGGCATTAGCGTTTGGTGTACTCTTTGATGCCTTCGTAGTCAGAATGATGTTAATTCCTGCATTAACTAAATTGTTTGGAAAAAGGTTCGTGGTATTTACCAGCATGGTTGAATCGCATTATTCCACGAGTTGATATTGAAGGACATGCACTTGAAAAATATAAAAACGGTTGAATCACAGGAATCTGAAGCTAAAGATAGTAAGGAAACATACGACACAACCTTTAAAGTATATCCACAAGGTGCAACAAATGTATCAAACATCAAGATGTACATGGGCAAGATGATGCACATTCAATAGTACTAGATGATAAAACGATGGCATTGTACCAAGAAGTGAAACAGCAATCAGCAAGTTCATTTTTCTATATGATGCTTTTAATAGATTATCAAAACAAGCATCAACTAAATTCAAAACAACAAGTAACGAATATAGAACAGTTGAATAAAAATATTGAAAAAGCTCAATCAATTGTTAGATCTACGAAATAAATCATAAAATAACATGATACATGCCTCCGCTTTAAATGTCTATCAATGACATTTGAAGCGGAGGATTTTACATGGAAGCGATTATACAAAAATATTTTTGCAATGTCACAAATTTTACATGAAAAATGAAAATTATTTAAATAAATTATTGCGAGCTACAATTTTAAGGGTTATGATTTTTAGTGATAATGATTATTATTTCTAATAGGAGAGCAGAAATAGTATATTAAACATTAAAAATGGTGAAATGAATAAGGCTTATAAAATAAAGCGAATGGATATTGCTAATGAGAATATGTTGTATCGTCTAAGTGCCTTTTGGGTTAACAGATGACGCTATCATAACGATTAAAACAAAAATGTTTATTTAAAGGGCCATGTATTATTGAAGTAAAACGGACAACAGTTAAGTATTAGGCATTGCGATGCTTGTTCTATTGCATTAGAAGAATAGGAGCCGGACGAATGGAAAATTATTGTATTTTAGGAAATCTAATGTTGGTAAAACATCTTTGTTTAACGCTTTAACTGGTTCGTAGTGAATATATAGGCAACTGGGTGGCGTAACGGTAGAGATAGGAAGCTAAAAAGAAATGTAGGACAATTAATTGATTTACCAGGTACATATGATTTATCGCCGATTTCTAAAGATGAAACTGTAGTGACAGACTATTTATTAAACGATTCATTTCAGGAATCATTAACATTGTTGACGCGAGTCAACTAAAAAGGAATATGCAATTAACAGTACAATTGTTAGAACTTAATCAACCAATATACATCGGATTAAATATGATTGATGTAGCTACAAAGCGCGGGATAAAAATCGATTATCATAAATTGATGAAAAAGTTAAAAACACCTATTTTTCCAGTTGTGGCACATGTACAGGCAAAGGAACTAAAACATTTACTTGGCGAAATAAAGCATCTAGGGAAGGGTATCAACCGCATTTTTAAAATCAATTATGGTGAGAAGATTGAAGAGACAATTAAAAATATGTGTCAAAATAATAATGACAGAGACATCTCATGATAAATATCAAGCTAGATTTATTGCGATTCAATTCTTATTAAATAACATGCAAAGTTGCAAACGAACTTAATTCAGAGGTTGTAAATAAATTGTCGAGTTTACGTGATCAAGTTGCTGAAAAAGTACAGGGTGTATCTGTTCGTCAAGAGATGGAGCGTATACGCAATCATTATATTGAGACGTTATTGCAAGACGTGGTAACGTATCCAGATGAAGATAAGCAATATTTCAGCTCTAGAATTGACAAGATATTAACGCATAAATATATAGGGATGCCTATCTTTCTACGCGATTATGTGGTTGATCTTTCAAACCACATTTACATGGATTGGCACACCTTTGTCAGATCGACTCGATGCATTTATAGGTGGTACATTTACGGATAGTGTGAAGACGATTATGAATTATCTTGAGCGTTATACCATTTTTACAAGATTTAATTACAGATGGCATTATTGCTGGTGTAGGATCGGTATTAGTCTTTGTACCACAAATTGTTGTGCTCTTTTCTTTATATCTTTATTAGAAGATTCAGGGTTATATGGCACGTATTGCAGTTTTTAATGGATCGTATTATGGAATCGTTCGGTTTAAGCGGGAAGTCTTTTATACCGATGATTATCGGATTTGGTTGTAACGTACCGAGTATTATGGCTGCGCGCAGTATTGAAAATGAAAAAGAGCGTTTAACAACGATATTAATTGCACCATTCATGTCATGCTCGCTAGACTGCCAGTGTATGCGTTGTTCGTAGGTATCTTTTCAAAGAGAATCAATCTTTAGTAGTATTAAGCTTGTATGTTTTGGGTATTATTATGGCATTTTTAGTCAGTACAGTACTTACTAAGACGATTTTAAAAAATGATAATGCAATCTTTATTGTGGAATTGCCAACATACCGTGTGCCTTCCATTAAAACGTTGTGGCGTAGTACTTGGGAAAAGGCTAAGGGCTTTGTTCGTAAAAGCAGGTACATTTATTTTTGGCGGCTCAGTAGTCATTTGGCTATTAAGTTATGTGAGGACCACATGGTATCAATGTGAATATCAATCAAAGTTTTTACATATGGTTGGTAGTTTCTTTGGTATGTTAGTGCAACCGCTCGGATTTGGAACATGGCAAGCAGGTGCTACGTTAGTGCCAGGATTTTTAGCAAAAAGAAGTTATCGTAAGTTCGATGGCGATTATCTATTCATCAGGTGATGCAGGCCTTGTTAATGTGATTCAAAATCAATTCACACCGCTATCTGCGTATGCATTTATGATATTTATACTATTGTATATTCCTTGTGTTTCTACAGTGGCAGCAATCCGTAAAGAGACTTATTCATGGAAATGGACGGCACTTGCAGTTGTCTATCCTCTAGTCACTGCATATGTCTTAACATTCATTTTTATCAAATCGGACATTTATTTGTTTAAGGAGTGGTTAAAGTGTCAGTCATTATTAACATTTTAATTTTTAGCATTTTTCGGATATGCCTTGTATACACTAGTGAAAATTTTTCAAACGTTCGAAACAAAGGAAAAATGTGGTACATGTGACATTAATCGTGAGTTGTTGTGGAACAGAACAGCACACAGCGAATCATTTTCCAGGAATAATTAAAAATGAGCACAGGCAAGGGCGACCTGATGCTCATTTTTTGATGCCAGATATGTTAAAGTGTCGTTATTTTACCTTTTACGACTAATTCGTTATCCTCAACATCTATATCCACATGTTTAACGTCTGTACGTCTGAATGAGTAATCTGTAATTTTGTCACGTACTTGCTGTTCAACAATACGTCTTAATGGACGTGCACCTAATTCTTCATCATAGCCTTCTTCAATTAACCAATCTTTCGCATCTTGAGAAACGTCCATCGTAATACCTTTTTATCTAATGTAACTTGTACATCGTCTAATAATAAGTTGACGATATCTTGCAATGCATCTTTATCTAAATGTAAGAATTGAACGATGCCGTTGAAGCGGTTAAGGAATTCAGGGCGGAAGAATTTTTCATTTCGTGCATAATATCTTTTTCTTCAGCGTCATTGCCATTGCCAAAAGCCAGCATTTGATGTACAAATAATAATTGTATTTTTAAAGTTGATGACATTACCTTGACCATCAGTCAAAGTTACTCATCATCCATTACTTGTAATAACAATGTTAAAATTTGTGGATTTGCTTTTTCGATTTCATCAAATAGAATGACTGAGTATGGATTACGGCGTACTTTTTCAGTTAACGTGTTTGAATTGTCATCATAACCGACATAACCAGCAGTTGTACCAATCATTTTTGAAACAGCTGTTGTGTCACTATATTCACTCATATCAAGTCGAATCAGTGCATCTTTATTACCAGAAATGAATCGATTGCTAATTGTTTAGCAAGCTCTGTTTTACCAACACCAGTAGGGCCAACAAATGAAGCTGCCAATTGGACGGTTGCCGTCATCAAACCCAGCACGATTACGGCGAATTGCACGTGAAACCATTTCTACAGCTTGATCTTGACCTATGATTTTACTTCTTAAACGATTAGAAATATTTTTAAACGTTCAATATCGTTATCATCCATTTGAGAAACTGGAATACCAGTTAATCGTTGAATAGTATCTGAAATATCATGAACTGTAGCAACAGCAGTATGTTCACCATTACTATTTTCTAATTTATCTTAATGATTTAATTTCATTTTTGAATGTCGTCAGCTTTTTATATTCTTCAGCACTTACCGCTTTACGTTTATCATTTTCTAATTCAGAAATTCGTTTTTCAGTTTCAACTTTATCGACAGCTGGACTTTGCGCAGATAAATGTGCTGCTGTAATATCTAACACATCAGATTGCTTTATCTGGTAATAATCGTTGTGGACATATATTGAATTGATAAGTCAACACATGCTTTTAATACGTCATCTGGTAATTTTACTTGATGGTGTTCTTCGAAATTTTTCGCGAATACCTTTTAAAATTTCCACAGTATCTTTAGCACGTGGTTCATTACTCAAGTACTTCATTAAATCTGCGCGTTAATGCAGCATCTTTAAGAATATTGTTTCGATATTCATCTTGTGTTGATTGCACCAATAATTGAAATCTCACCACGACTTAATGCGGGTTTCAAAATATCAGATAACCCTTTGCTACCTGAATCACTTCCTGTGGCACCTGAACCGATAATTTGATGGATTTCATCAAAAGAATAGTACGGCATTTTTGTGAAGATTTAACACCTTCGATTAATTTTTGAATATTTTTCTTCAGCACCACGATATTGCGTTCCAGCTTCTAATGATGAAATATCTACAGAAATAATTTCTTTGATCTTTGATTGCTGCTGGTACGTTTCCTTCAACGATTGCCTGTGCTAAACCTTCAACAATCGCTGAGTTTTACCAACTTTTCAGCTTCTCCAACTAATATAGGATTGTTTTTAGTTCGTCTACTAAGACTTCAGCAGTTTCTTGAATTTCTTTATCACGACCAATGACTGGATCTAATAAACCGTCAAAAGTGCTTCTTGCGTAAGGTTACGATCAATTTGTTCTAAATAATTGCCGTTGCCACCTTATGTTGCCCTTGTTGTCTTTGTGCTGCTTGTTGAAAAGCTTGCGCACTTTGTTCAACAGAGTGATTGCACCTTGTTGTGTGAGTTGCGCGCTAGTTCTTCAGGTGAAACTTCTTTACCATTAATATAGTGCTTTTTGTTTGCAGACTTGATTTGAACCTACATCATCTTGCATCATTCTTCGAAAAATTGAATCAAAGTCGCTATTGAAAAATCGTTATTCATATAACATCACCTCTAAATGAACTAAACAAAAAGAAAGAAATTACTTTGAAGCGTTATGCAAAACTATAAACAATTGTCTCTTATATTTTTCCACTAATAATAGATGATTAAACAGAATATTTTTAAAAACTTTATGAATATTGTGTGTTATTTTTAATAAGTAATTATAGGTTTAATAAAATATTAAGGATCCATTGCATTTTCAATATTTTTAATTTAAGATTTGGTTTACAAAAGTAAGAGGTTAGCGCGTGTAGTAAGATATGTAACTGTATATTGCAGCAAAGTGATAGCTGGTATTACGTGTTTATATACGTAATTGACGACTTATTTATTTTTTAATGTGAACATAGAATATTTTTCTAATTTAACAATTAAGGCGTATGATTAGAAAAAGGGCATTTTTATGGAGTATAAGAGTTACTATGATTCGCCTGTGGGACGATTGGAACTTGTGCGAGTGATGGGGAAGTCTGACCGCTGTTTTGTTTGAAAATCAACAAGGTGATGGTACTAGGGAAGAAAAATACGTCTTTAGCGATATTTAAAGAGGCGACACGGTGGTTAGACGCGTATTTTTAAAGGTGACAATCCGAAATCACAATACCTTTAAAGCCAACAGGTAGTCATTTTCAACAGTGTGTTTGGAATGAATTAAGACAGGTTCATATGGGACTCTAACAACGTATGGTGCTATTGCCAAAAAGTAGGCAAGGTGCTTGATAAGCCAAAAAAATGTCCAGCCCAAGCGGTTGGAGGTGCAGTCGGAAGTAATCCGTATCAATTATCGTGCCATGTCATCGTGTTGTTGTCGGTAAAACGGGTAGCTTTAACAGGAGTTCGGTGGAACGATTAATAATAAAATTAAGCTGTTAGAGTTGGAGAATATCGATATGTCAAAGCTTTGATATACCTAAACACAGTACAAAGCCGTAACGTATAAGAATTATCATTAAAAATTTCAATAATGTGTCAAAATGGGCTTACTGAGATTCATTCAATACGAAGTGTTATAAATAGAGAACAGCAGTGAGACGATTTCAATGAGAAGTGGTCTTACTGCTGTTTTCAGAATTATATTTAAATGTCTTTCAAATACACAGATTACTACTGGTCTGTGATATTCGCGAACGTTATTTTCAATATTTGATAAGTGAAAATATGACTGATGCTACATGAAACAGCGATCTTGTTCTTCGTCAAATTCAACGTCATCAGAAACGTTTGAAGAATGTTTCACATATGCATCAACAGATACTTCAGTACGGTTATTTAATAATGCTTTTATGTGCAGCTCGTCTAAACGATCTTTGTAGCCTTCAACTAATGTCGCTTTCTATAAAATTCTACCAACTGAACCTGAGCCATAACTGAATAAACCGATTGTTTCACCAGCTTGTAAATCCACGATTTTCAGTACGATATTAGGCTTAAAATATAATGATCAGTATAAATATTACCGACATAACGGTTTATAATCTACAGCATCTTCTATATCCTGAACGTAAACGCTCTTGAGTTGTTTCATCAGCGTTATCAATGATTGACTCTAATGCCTTTTTACCCATTTTTGTAAATGGAACATGGAAGCATAGAGATGCGAAGTCAGCTAGCGACTTACCTTGACGTTTGCGTATTCATTCCAGCTTTGTTTGGAATGAGCGGATATAAGCATCTTTAGATAATGCACCATCAACTAATGGATATTTATGTCCAGTTGGACGCCAGAAATCATAAACGTCTTCAGTGTAAGCAACAGCATCTTCGATTTAATGCCAAAATGCTTGGATTATGTGCATAACCATCGCAACTGCATGACCAGCACCTTTGTGTTGGCTCGCCGCTAATTCAATCCATAACGTGCTGTATCTGTAGCAATAACTAATACTTTTCATTCGGTCTAGTTGCTAAATAATCTTTTAGCTAATTAGTTGCTGGTGTTGCAGCATAACAAGCTTTCTTTCATTTCAAGGCAACGTGCAAAAGGTTGAATACCTAATAAGTTGTGAATTTGAACAGCGGCTGCTTTAGCTAGCATCAACTGCTGATTCAGTTGCCACAATTACCATACCAATTTTCTTTTGTCTTCGTCTGTTATAATGTCCTTAGCAGCTTAGCGCCCATTGAAACGATGTCTTGGTTTACAGGACTAACAGCCATTTCAGTTTGACAATACCAATTAAAAATTTTGTTTTGGATCTGCTTAGCGTGCTTCTGCTAATTTAGCCATGTCTACATAGTACTTTGGAAACGTAAAAGTTTATTTTATCGATACCTATTGTCATAAGGTTTTACATCCTTTCAAATTTATAAAAGCAACACTTGTATCATATCAGAATATGCTAATTTTGTACAAAGAAATATACTAAATTTAAAAATGATTTGTCGTTTCTTGTAAGCGTTTTAATTTACCTTGTTTTATTTTAAAGTCAAAAGCGTACAATTATTCAGTGAATTTTTAAGACGAATGACGTTATTTTTGTGGTAAAAATAGTAGATGATTGAAAATGTTAAAAATTATGTGAAGTAAAAGGAGTACGTCCATGCAAAAATTTAGATAAGAATTTTTCGACATTTATCTCGTAAAGAAAAGTTACAACAATTGGTTGATAAGCAATGGTTATCAGAAGAACAATTCGACATTTTACTGAATCATCCATTAATCGATGAAGAAGTAGCCAATAGTTTGGTGAAAATGTCATCGCGCAAAGGTGCATTACCCGTTGGTTATTACCGAATATCATTGTGGACGATAAGGCATATGTTGTACCTATGATGGTGGGAAAGAGCCTTCAGTTGTCGCTGCAGCTGAGTTATGGTGCAAAGCTAGTGAATCAGACTGGCGGATTTAAAAACGGTATCTTCTGAACGTATTATGATAGGTCAAATCGTCTTTGATGGCGTTGACGATACTGAAAAATTATCAGCAGACGGTAAAAGCTTTAGAAAAAGCAAATTCATAAAATTGCGGATGAGGCATATCCTTCTATTAAAAGCGCGTGGTGGTGGTTACCAACGTATGGCGATTGATGCATTTCCTGAGCAGCAGTTACTATCTTTAAAAGTGTTTGTTGATACGAAAGATGCTATGGGCGCTAATATGCTTAATACGATTTTTAGAGGGCCATAACTGCATTTTTAAAAATGAATTTCCGCAAAGCGACATTTTAATAGTATTTTATCCAATCATGCAACAGCGTCCGTTGTTAAAGTTCAAGGCGAGAGTGATGTTAAAGATTTAGCAAGGGGCGAGAGAACTGGAGAAGAGGTTGCCAAACAGAATGGAGCGATGCTTCTGTACTTGCTGAAGTTGATATTCATCGTGCAACACATAATAAAAGGTGTTATGAATGGCATACATGCCGTTGTTTTGTAACAAGGAAATGATACGCGTGGGGCAGAAGCAAGTGCGCATGCATACGCAAGTCGTGACGGACAGTATCGTGGTGTTGCTACATGGCGTTACGATCGAGATGCGTCAACGATTGATTGGTACAATTGAAGTGCCTATGACATTGGCAATTGTTGAGATTGGTACGAAAGTATTACCAATAGCTAAAAGCTTCATTAGAGCTACTAAATGTAGAGTCAGCACAAAAGAATTGAGTCATGTAGTTGCTGCCGTTGGTTTAGCGCAAAACTTTGCAGCATGTCGCGCGCTGTGTCAGAAGGTATTCAACAAGGTCATATGAGTTTACAATATAAATCATTAGCTATTGTTGTAGGAGCAAAAGGTGATGAAATTGCTAAAGTAGCTGAAGCTTGAGGGCCCCGTGCAAATACACAAGCAGCGGAACGTATTTTACAAGAAATTAGACAACAAATAGTAAAATGGCTGAATAGCGATTTTAAAGAAAAGTTTAGAATCAGTCCATCGTAGCGCTTAGATAAATTAATATAGAACAAAAATAAAAACTTCTATCACACGCATACAGGAAATTGAAGCGTTCGTGATAGAAGTTTTTGATTAAGTAAATATAGTTAAAGTTACGTGCTGCCTTTTGCTTAGTACACGTGTATTGTATTTTTAATGGGCGATAAAAGTTGTATTCTAGAAACTTTAATACTACCGTTTTTATATAGCTTGTTCAACAACTGCGACATGTCCATAGTCATCCTGCAGTTGATTGCATGACAGCAAATTTTTCTTGGTGTACGAGCCAGTCGCATATTTTTGATTTACGTGCATTGTAATACCAATTTTTAGCATTGCCCATCTATTAGAAACAGGTTTACAGACTTGTGCGCGACGTTTAAATGCCCACCATGTACATTGGTTTTTACTATAATAATTAACTGCGGCATGCGATTGATGCGTTTGTTCGACGGATTGATAAGTGAAATCTGCTGAGAAAAAGTACGCAAAGCAGTTAATAAACGAATTAGTATCTGATATTCCATTTTTATCTCCCAAGTTAGTCTTTATTCAACGTTAATTATGATAACAAAATAGAAAACAATGCAAAGCAATCAACAATAAAAAGTAACTGTAATGAAGTTTATCATATAAAGTGTTGATTGTAATAAAAATGGATTTTTCATGAAAATGTAGAAATTCATGTATTTTAACAATTAATTGTCATGCAGTGATACAAGGATGTCAGAATTGATTAACAGCGGATATTAGTGGGAAAATATAAAATGATTTTAAAAAGAAAAGGTACGTGGTTCTATAACTGAAAGAAAATAGCAATCGTTATGCAAATAGCATAACAGTAAAAATAGCGCCTGCAATCAGAGCGCTAACATGAGATGATGTGACTCCAGTATTCATGTATCATTGTACATTTTGTGAATTGGTTGAAAACTGATAGTGCCCTGTTTAATTACAGGTACTGAGATGCTTTCAGGACATGGATTTGTTCGAAAATATGACAATATTTCACTATGGCTCTTCACTTCTCTAGGAAATTATCTTGATTAATCCAATCAACCAATTCACCTAATGGTGTGTCATCACCAAGAAAAACTTTGCATAAATTCGTAAAAGCTCAATACCTCACCTCGAATAACAAACTTGGGCCATTAATATAATACCAGTAAATAATATTTTACATAAAACTTTTATAAAAGCAATTTTATGAATCTAAATTTATTGAATGTTTAAGAAGTTGTGTATAATGAAATAAACGTGTTGAAATAGTTAGGATGATGTTAGTGGATATCAAAACATATGAAATATTTTATTGAAGTCGTTAAGCAAGGAGGCATGACTAATGCTTCCAAATCATTATATATTGCACAACCTACAATTAGTAAAAGCAATTAAAGATATTGAAAATGAAATGGGCACGCCCTTATTTGATAGAAGTAAAAAGACATTTTAATTCTTACCGATGCAGGTCAAATCATGAGAAAAAGTAAAAGAATTGTTGCACTGTATGATTATTTTACCATCTGAAATGGAACGCTTGAATGGACTGGAAAACAGGGCATATAAACATCGTATGTCGGCAGTCATGAATACGAAGATTCTTATCAATATTCTTGGTGCATTCCATCAACAATATCAAATGTTACATATAATTTTAATAGAAAAATGGCGGCAAAACGATTGAACAGCAAATTATCAATGATGAAGTAGATATAGGCGTGACCACTTTGCCAGTCGATCATCATATTTTCGATTATACTACCCTAGATAAAGGGAAGATTTGCGACTTATCGTGAGCAGAGAAACATCGACTCGCAAAATATGAAACTGTTAAACTCGAAGATTTAGCAGGTGAAGACTTCATCTTTATTTAATAAAAGACTTTTTACTTGAATGATAAAATTATTGAAAATGCTAAAACGTTGGCTTTGTTCCGAATACTGTAGCGCAAATTTCACAATGGCATGTTATAGAAGATTTAGTTTACGAATGAATTAGGTATTAGTATTTTACCATCAATTTCAGAGCAACTAAAATGGAGATGTGAAAGCTGCTACGCATTGAAGATGCTCATGTACATTAGAATTAGGTGTTGTTTGGAGAAGGATAAACAATTAAGTCATGCCACAACGAATGGATAGAAATTTTTGAAAGACCGTTTAGGCTAACATATTAATAAAGCACTCATTATTTAAGGCGCATCATTACGTGGGTCATTGAAATAATGAGTGTTTTTAATGAAAATGAAGTGAAATTTAGAGAGCGTTTCCATGAAAATAGTAATACAAACTATAGTATTTTTATATTGTGTACGCCATCTTTTATAATAGTTATTGTAACAATTTTAGACATATTTAGAAAGGGATGGCGATATGCACAAAGTCAAAATTAATAATCAAACTACTACTACAACTAGGAATCATCATTGTGATTACTTATATTGGCACAAATTCAAAAGATTTTTCATCTTCCCCTTAGCCGGCAGTATTGTTGGTCTATTTTATTTTATTTACTGTACAATTTAAGATTGTACCGCTAACTTGGGTAGAAGACAGTGCAAACTTTTTATTAAAGACGATGGTCTTTTTCTTCATACCATCAGTTGTAGGTATTATGGATGTTGCTTCCGAAATTACGCTAAATTATATACTCTTTTTCGCAGTCATTATCATAGGAACATGTATCGTTGCATTATATCTGCAGGTTATATTGCTGAAAAAATGTCTGTTAAACATAAACATCGTAAAAGGTGTGGACCTTATGAATGATTACGTGCAAGCCTTATTAATGATTTTGTTGACTGTCGTTTTATATTATCTCGCTAAAGAGTTAAACAAAATATCGAACCCATTTTTGAATCCAGCATTAATTGCATCTTTAGGAATTATTTTTGTCTTACTTATCTTTGGAATTAGTTATAACGGGTATATGAAAAGGTGGCAGTTGGATCGACCATATTTTTAAACGCAACGGTCGTATGTTTAGCGTACCCACTTTATAAAAATAGAGAGAGAAAATTAAAGACAATGTCTCTATCATTTTTGCAAGTCGTGTTAACTGGCGTCATGCTGAATTTCATGTTAGTGTTCTTACACACTTAAAGCATTTGGCTATTCTAAAGACGTCATTGTAACGTTATTGCTGAGTCATAACAGCCGCAGTAGGTATCGAAGTGTCACATGAACTGGAGTGGTACAGATACGATGTACCGTACTTTTTATTATCACAGCAGGTGTTTAATCAGGTAGTATTTTAGGTTCGATGTTATTAAGTATTTGGAAGGTTGAATCTTCTATCGCCGAGGTTTAACGTATGAGGGAATGCGTCACATGCATTTGGCACAGCTAAAGCACTAGAAATGGATATTGAATCCGGTGCATTTAGTTCAATTGGGATGATTTTAACTGCAGTTATTAGTTCAGTGTTAATACCTGTTCTGAATTTTATTATTCTATTAATTTAGATATTTACAATGATAGACAGAAAGGGAGGCTATTAGTAATAATGGCAAAATACAAATGAAGCATTAGTAAAAGCATTACAAGCATGGGATATAGATCATCTTTATGGTATTCCAGGTGACTCAATAGATCGCAGTAGTCGATAGTTTACGTACAGTGAGAGATCATTTAGATTTTATCATGTGCGTCATGAAGAAGGTAGAAGTTTAGCTGCTGCTGGTTACACAAAAATTAACTAGTGCAGAAATCGGTGTACTGCATAAAGTATCGGTAGCCCTGGTGTAATTCATTTATTAATGGTATGTATGATGCCAAATGGATAATGTACCTGCAACTTATTATTATGCTGGACAAACGATAGTACAGCACTTGGGTACAAAAGCATTTCCAAGAGAACAAACATTTACTAAAAATGTGTTGATGATGTTGCTGTTTGTAAATCACTCAAATTAGGTGATCAGATGTGTTTGAAATCGTTAACGAAGCAGATTCGTACGGCATATGAGACAAAAAGGTGTAGCTGTTGTTATTTGTCCTAACGACTTATTAACTGAAAAATTAAAGATACAGCGAATAAAATCAGTGGATACACTCAAGGACCAACAGTAGTATCACCAAAATATAAAGACATTAAAAGCTGTTAAATTAATTAATAAAAGGTAAAAACCAGTAATAGTGATGGGTGTGGAATAGGAAACATGCGAAAGATGAGCTTACGTGAATTTATTGAAATGGCTAAAAATTCTATCATTCATTCATTACCAGCCAAAACAATCTTGCCGGACGATCATCCATATAGTATGGTAACTTAGGTAAAATCAGTGCTAAAACATCTTATCAAACAATGCAGATGCGGATTTATAAAATTATAGGTTGGTACAAAACTATCCATATGTTGATTACTTACCTAAGATATTAAAAGCTATTCAAATTGACACAAATCGATATTTGGTGACATCGTTTCAATACTAATGTGTAGGGAATTGTTGAGATAGTAGTTGTTGCATCAGTTAACTGAAAATATTAAACATGTTGCTGAAAGACCATTCTTAAACAAAAACGTTAGAACGTAAAGCGGTTTGGGATAAATGGATGGAACAAGATAAAAATAATAATAGTAAACCATTACGTCCAGAACGATTAATGGCATCAATCGTCAAATTTAATTAAAGATGATGCAGTGATTTCAGCAGATGTGTGGTACTGCAACAGTTTGGTCAACTCGATACTTAAACCTTGGGTGTAAAATAACAAGTTCATCATTTTCTGGTTGGTTAGGTACAATGGGTTGTGGTCTTCCAGGTGCAATGGCATCAAAATTGCATATCCAAATCAGACAAGCCATCACGCAATTGCTAGAGACGGTGCATTCAAATGGTAATGCAAGACTTCGCTACGACTGTTCAATATGATTTACCTTTAACTGTATTTGTACTTAATAACAAACAGTTGAGCATTTCATTAAATATGAACAACAAGCTGCTGGTGAATTAGAATATGCAGTTGATTTTCTCTGATATGATCATACAAAATTTGCTGAAGCAGCAGGTGGTAAAGGTTATACATTAAGAGTGCTAGCGAAGTAGATGACTATAGTCGAAGGGCATTTAGCTAGGGATGTGCCAACGATTGTAGATGTATATGTCGATGTAATGCTCACCATTACCAGGTAAAATTGTAAATGAAGAAGCGCTTTGAGTTATGGTAAAATGGGCATTTAGATCGATTACTGAAGATAAACGGCTAGATTTAGCATCAAGAATTCCACCTATTTCAGTGGCAGCAAAAGGCAGTTTCTTATAACTGATTTACAAAGGTTATCACTGGTCGAATTGGACTATAAAAACGGATGATTTCTATTTCAACCAAAATGGGAATTGCCGTTTTGTTTATTTATCGCTAAATGATACGTGCTGGACTGATTGAGTAAAATTCGTAAGAAAAGAAGTTGTTGACAAACGCTTTTTACACAAACTATGTATAATAGCTATGAATTAGCTATTATCACTTGCGTGTCGACTGAGTAGTACGCGGGCACTTGAGCAAACAAACTGCACTATGAGGAATAGTCTTGTTTGTTCATGCCTGCTTTTCTGCTACTATGGGGCGGAAATCGAGATAGGGGATGTTTATATGTTTAAGAGAATTGTTTGGACAATTGCAACGCACGTCAGTAAAGCATTAATGTTACCTGTTGCGATTTTACCATGCAGCTGGCTATATGTGGCGTTTGCAACGCTGTGCACAGCTTAGAAACAATTAGCAGAAATTGCTGCATGGTTTACAGTAATATCATTGTAATGATTTCATCGTCATGGAAAGCAGCAGGATCAGAGTTGTATTTGATAACTTGCCATATATTATTTGCAGTTGGTACAGCACTTGGATTAGCAGGAGGAGACGGTGTTGGCAGCATTAGCAGCGCTTAGTAGGTTGCTTTAGTATGGGCTGCAACAATGAAAAGTGTTGCACAATATACACTGATGACATTTTCTCTCATATGCCAAGGGCACTAAGTCAAGTCAGTGGACGAACCATACGCTCTTTAGTATTAGGTATTCCAACGTTCCTGAGCAAACGGGTGTGTTTGGTAGGTATTATCACGCGTGCTTTAGCAGCATGGTGCTGGCGCAACAAATTTTATAACGTTACACTACCTGCCATTTTGTGGAGTTCTTTTGCAGGTCAAACGATTTGTACCGATTGTGACATCAGTCATGTAATTGCAACAGGTGTGCTTTTAAGCTGACGTAGCCACCAATTCAAGATGGATTAAATAGTTTATCAATTTCTTATTAAATAAAAATTTAACATTAACAACGTTTATATTCGTGTATTGAACGCTCATTAATTCCATTTGGTTTTACATCACTATTTTCTATTCACCGTTCTGGTTTGAATTGAAGTTATACAAAATCTCTGCAGGTGAATTAGTTCGTGGTGACCAACGTATTTGGATGGCACAATTGAAGATGGCGTACCATTTACATGCTGAGTGCATTTACTACTGGTAAATATCCATTTTATGATGTTTGGTTTACCAGCGGCGGCATTTGCTGTTATAGTAAAATGCACGACCAGAACGCAAAAAGTCTGGGTGGTTTAATGTTATCAGCAGGGATTAACTGCATTTTCAACTGGTATCACTGAGCCATTAGAATTTTCATTCTTATTTGTAGCACCAGTACTGTATCGAATTCACGTGTTATTATTAGCTGGTACATCATTCTTAGTAATGCATTTATTAGGCGTTAAAATTGGTATGACATTCTCCAGGTGGTTTCATAGATTAGTATTTTTATATGGTTTATTAAACTGGGATCGTTCACACGCATTATTAGTTATTCCAGTCGGTATTGTATATGCTATCGTGTATTACTTCTTATTTGACATTTTGCAATTCGTAAGTTTAAATTGAAAAACACCAGGTCGTGAAGATGAAGAGACTGAAATTCGTAACTCTAGTGTCGCAAAATTACCATTTGATGTCTTAGATGCAATGGGTGGAAAAGAAAACATTAAACATTTAGATGCATGTATTACACGTCTACGCGTAGAAGTGGTTGATAAATCAAAAGTAGATGTAGCATGAGTATTAAAGCTTTAGGCGCATCAGGTGTATGAAGTTGGAAACAATATCAAGCTATCTTTGGTCCAAAATCAGATCAAATTAAACATGATATGGCCAAGATTATGAGTGGTGAAATTACGAAACCAAGTGAAACGTAGCAGTGACTGAAGAAATGTCAGATGAACCAGTTCACGTAGAAGCACTCCGGACAACAGACATCTATGCACCAGGTGTCGGTCAAATCATTCCATTATCAGAAGTACCTGATCAGTATTCGCTGGTAAAATGATGGGTGATGGTGTTGGCTTGATCCCTGAAAAAGGTGAAATTGTGGCACCGTTTGATGGTACAGTGAAAACAATCTTCCCTACGAAACATGCAATAGGATTAGAATCTGAAAGTGGCGTCGAAGTACTTATTCATATTGGTATCGATACAGTGAAACTGAATGGTGAAGGATTCGAAAGTCTGATTAACGTTGATGAAAAAGTAACATGCAAAGGTCAACCATTAATGAAAGTGAATTTAGCATACTTTGAAAGGCACACGCACCAAGCATCGTTACACCAATGAATTGATATAAATCTTGAAAATAAAGAACTTGTCATTGAAGATGTACAAGATGCTCGATCCAGGTAAGCTAATTATGACTAGTCAAATAATGATTAAAAATGAAAACAGCATATCAAATGAATGAACTTTAGTCATTCGTAGTGCGTATGCGAAGTAGCGAGTTGAGAGAATATGTTTTACAAAAGGCAGTAGCTTAAAAATGAAGCTGCGTCTTTTAGTGCGCAATGATGTATAGAATGGCATAGATGTTAGTTTGGGGGATAGAAAGTAGGATTGTACTTTTTGGTACATTTTAGAAAAATGCATCTTCACGACTAGTCAAATTAATAACGTCATTGAAAAGTTTGATTTTCCGTAATAAAGTTCAATTGCTTGTATTTTTATCATGAAAGTAATAAAAATAAATTAACATGATTTTAAATCTATTTGTAAGATAAGGAGATTTGTCATTATGACAACAGAAGGTCTATTAGTTGCAGAGAAAGAAATCGAAGTGAATGGTTACGACATTGATGCGATGGGTGTCGTTAGTATTATCGTTTATATTAGATGGTTCGAAGATTTGAGAACAGCGTTTATTAATCAGCACATGAATTACTCAACAACGATCAATCAAGGCATTTTCACCTATACTTATGAAAACGGAAGCAGAGTATAAAGTACCTGTCACAATACATGACAAACCAGTAGGTCGTATTTACTAGTTAAAGCAAGCAAGATGAAATGGGTGTTTCAGTTTGAAATTGTGTCTCGCACATGGCGTACATTGTATTGGTACACAGACAGGCAGTTTTTACAGATTGAGCGATAAGAAGATAACCTCTGTGCCACAAGTGTTTCAAGACATTTTTAGCAACAAAATAATGACTTCATTTTAAAATATAAAAAGTAAGAAGGTGTTCGAAATGGTTAAGCAATTAAATAGTGTCGAAGCATTCCGTGAATTTATTCATCAATATCCGTTAGCAGTTGTACATGTCATGCGCGATCGAGTGTAGCGTGTGTCATGCCGTTTTACCACAAATTGAAGACTTGATGCAATCATATCCCAATGTGCCATTAGCTGTGATTAATCAAAGTCAGGTGGAAGCTATTGCTGGAGAATTAAATATTTTCACTGTGCTGTGGATTTAATTTTTATGAATGGAAAGAGATGCATCGTCAAGGGCGTTTTATCGATATGCAACGTTTTGAACATCATCTTAAGCAAATGAATGATGAGTGTAAATAACGATGTCGATGAGCATTAATATCGCAAATGATTAGCATTGCTAAGATTATGTGAGACATCATAACTTATTTCCCAGTGAAATATTGGTAGTAATAAGAATCAGCATGGTACAGTAGAACTATAGTAGAAATCATCAAAAGAGGAGTGACGACAAATGCGTAAAATGGTCTACACTTGCGTTTGGATTTTTAGTAGCAGCATACGCACATATTAGAATTAAAGAAAAACGCAGTGTGAAAAGTTATATGTTAGAACAAAGGTATACGATTATCTAAGAGCTAAGCGTCGTTTTATGTACCAAAGAAGAAGCGATGAAAGCATTAGAAAAATGGCGTCACAGACAGCAGGTGAATATGAGGGCACCAATTATCAGTTTAAGATGCCAGTAACAGTGGATAAGCACTACGGTTCAACCGTTTATACCGTTAATGATAAACAAGATAAGCATCAACGTGTTGTAGTTATACGCACATGGAGGCGCATGGTTCCAAGAACCCACTTAAAATTCACTTCGAATTTATTGATGAACTTGCAGAAACACTCAATAGCTAAAAGTCATCATGCCAGTATATCAGAAGATTCCGCATCAAGATTATCAAGCGACGTATGTGCTTTTTGAAAAAGTTATACCATGATTTATTGAATCAAGTAGCAGATTCTAAACAAATCGTTGTAATGGGTGACTCTGCGGGCGGTCAAATTGCTTTATCATTTGCTCAATTGTTAAAAAGAAAAACACATTGTGCAACCAGGACATATTAGTGATAATTTCACCAGTTTTAGATGCAACGATGCAGCATCCTGAAATTCCTGACTACTTAAAGAAAGACCCAATGGTAGGTGTGGATGGCAGTGTTTCTTAGCTGAACAATGGGCAGGGGACACACCTTTAGATAACTACAAAGTATCACCAATTAATGGTGACTTAGATGGTTTAGGTCGTATTACATTAACTGTTGGCACAAAGAGAAGTACTGTACCCAGATGCTTTGAACTTATCGTCAGTTGTTGAGTGCAAAAGGTATCGAACAGGACTTTATACCTGGATATACCAATTCCATATTTATCCAGTGATTTCCGATACCAGAGCGCCGACGCTTTTTATACCAAGTGAAAAATATTATTAATTAAAATAAAAACCTGATATCACATACAAGGTAGCTACGTTGTTAAAAATAGTTGCCTGCTAGAAAGTGATTATCAGAGTTTTCTTATTCATCTAATGCTCAGGTTGTCTTTTAAGTGATAGTAATAAAATTAAAATCATAATAAGAATGATGCCTACGATTTGGAAATGGTTTGAATGCCACATGTACCATAGACTGCTTTGCGATAACGGCTACGACAGGTTCAACAGTTCCGAATAATGTTGTTTCTTTCGCTGATATGTATTGTAAACTGTCGATAAAGAAAATAAATGCGAGTGCGGTACCACCGATAATACCAAAGATTAAAAATAATATAATTGATATGTCCCATTTAGTGATATCAATGTGCCAGAATTGGATGGCGTAAAATTCATCGCAACACCAGAAATAAGCATTGCCCACCCGACAATTAGAATCGAACCGAGAGCGGTTAGTAAGTCTGAAGGATAAATTGTGTAAAAGCGAGTGCTACACCCAGCTAAAATACCCCAGAATAAACTTGCAGGATTGACGACTAAATTAGAAAATGAACCATTCGTTAATAATAAAAATGTTCCTAATAGATGTCATGATAATATGCAAGCACATCAAATAATGTTAGTTTTACAGCAACGCTCTTATGACCAAAACCAAATAATAATATAAACTGGCGCTAATGTGTTGTAGTAATGTTGCAATCGCAGCATTACCTGTATTAATAGATGCCATATAAGCATATTGTACAACTACTATGCCCAGTATACTGAAGATAAGTAATTTGCCCACATACGTCAGTATCTTGAATACGCCAAAATATAGAACGTTTGGGTTGCATCATTTTGTACATAATAAGTAAGAAAACACCACTGACTACAAGTCGAGCAGTGACGTACCAATCGACATTAATATTCTTATATTTGAACAAGAAATCAGAAACAGTACCACCTAATCCCCATAAACAAGCACCAGACAATGGCAAGTATAATTCCTTTTAAACGCAAAAGCTGAATGATTAGTTCGTCAAGTATCTCACCCTTTAAACCTAACACCAACAACATAAAATATGTCGGTGTATGATAATGATTTAATTCATTATATCGACTTTTAAGAAAGAGTGAAATGAGAAAATATCATCTAAGATGTGGTGGTCTAGATGATAGATAAATGAATCGATATGGGAAATGAATGTTGAAACACAGAGGACAAACTATTTAAAGTGAGATTTCAGGAAGACTCAAATGTTTTTGCGTAAGAGAGATCCATGAGTAGAATGCTGACTATCTAACACACGAAATGTGATACATCATGTCCAGTCATACTCGTATATAAAATAATGACTCAAATAAGAAGTGAACGTTATAAAGATAAGTGCTAAATAGATAGAAATTGCAACTTTAACGGAATGACTCAATTGCACCTTTATCGCTTTCTCCACTAAGTTATACTAAATATTTTCATCTTCAGTATAACCAGCCATTTATTAAGTTGATGTAAATTTAGCTTTAAAAGTAAAGATTCAACCTATAGACTATCATCATTCCCTATCAGAAAACTAAAAATAATATCCTACTTTAATTATCTTATTGCAAATATATGTGTAATAAGTTATTTTTGAATATAGTGTGCGGTTTTATAAACACAGCACAAAAACAAAAATAAAATAGCTCGAAAGATAAAGTGTATAAATATTAAAAGATTTTAGAAATATTACTCACTTTCAGATGTAAAAAGTTATCAAAAACTGTCGCACAACTGTTTGAAAATATAGAGTAGTTAATTAGTAAATATTAACGACAACATAAGTAGTTTTTGAAACAATCCATTTTAAAAATCTTTCACAAATATGAAATATTTCACTTAAATATTTGATTTGATAACAGATAAAAGTTGAAAACGTTTTTCTTAAGGTGTACGATGTTTATGGTCTGAAAATAAAATAAACATAGAGAGAGGTTTTGGGAAATGGATATTCTGTTAGGTGTAGGCACATTAGTCTTGGTTTTAGTATCGATCATGACGCTATTTTTAAAGTATGCACCATGCAGTAAAACAAGGACTACAAGCATTATCCGCAGCTTGTGCGACATTTCTACCACAGCATTCTTAAGTTACGCTACTGGTGGCGTATTTGATATTAAATTTCTACCAAGATATTAGGGGATTTAGCAGGAAGTTTAAGCGGTATCGCAGTAGGTATTCTAACGTGCTTAAACTTAGGCGTTGCACCAGTATTTTGCAGTCATTGTTGGTTTAGTATTACATGACTTTAAATTACGTACCAGCATTCATCGCAGCTTATGTACAGTAGCTTTTTAATTAAATGGATTGAGAAAGAAAGTTCCAGAAGGCTTGGACTTAATTGTTGATTCTATTTGCACCAGCAATTGCTTTCGGACTTGCATCAATCATTACACCTGGTATTGCTAGCACTTAAAACAAATAGGTAGTGCTGTCACTGCGGTAGGTGATAACAATCCATATGCATTAGCGGTCATTTTAGGACTAGTGATTCCTGTTACAGGTATGACACCGCTAAGTTCAATGGTGATTAACAAGTTTATTAGGACTGACAGGTGTCCTATGGCTATTGGAGCACTAACATGTACAGGTAGCTCATTTGTTAACCTTATTTTATTCCGAAAATTAAACATTGGTGGACCGTCAAAAGCATTTGCAGTTTGTATTGAGCCATTGACGCAAATTGATTTAATAGCGCAATATCCAGTACAACTATATGGTACAAATGCACTGATTGGGGTCGTCAACGCATGTATCGTGACATTTAGCGGACTAGTAATAGGTGTCAAAGGTATGGCAACACCAATTGCAGGCGCCATCGTATTGTTTGGCTTTTACAATGCAGTGACATCAATTGTAACAATCGCAACAGTGATTATTGTCAGCATTGTCTTAGCCTATGTTATTGGAACACTAATTAATAAAGTTTAATTTTAATGAATATCAACTTTAAGTATGCCGAGCAAAAGAATCATATTAAGGAGAGTGTTTAATTATGGCAAAGAGCTATGATTATCAAAGTGCTTTCGATATTATCGGACCAGTTATGATGGGACCTTCAAGTTCTCATACAGCTGGTGCAGTAAAAGATTGGTGAATTCAGCGAGCGCAATGTTGGAGATATTCTCAAAAATATTGAAATACATTATTATGAATCATTTGCTCAAAACACACCAAGGACATGGTACAGATGTCGCTATTGTGGGTGGAGCAATGGGATATTCAACATTTGATAACCGAATTAAATCTTCATTAGAAATTGCAGCTGATGATGGTATTAAAATAGATATCATCGAAGATGAAAGGCGATAGTATTGGTCAACATCAAACTGTGCTTATATCAAAATCATCTCGATAATGATGGTACGCTACATTGAAATTATCGAGTATTTCAATCGGTGGTGGTACAATCAAAATTAAAAGGTATTCATATAAATGGACTAGAAGTAGATTTAAATCATGGATTACCAATTTTAGTTGTTGATGGAAATATGACTAAAAGCACAAGTAAATCATTTCATTAATGATATCAACGATATGAAATTAGACTGTAAAGATGAATTTATTAAGATAGATGAATGATAAATGCTTGGTTGTAATACCATTAAATAAAAGCAATCTCAGAATCAACATTAAATACAATTAAAGAGAAATACAGTGACGTAAACGTTTCCTATATCATTAGAGGGGAATAAACATGTTTGATTCAATTAGAGAGACTATAGATTATGCCGTAGTGAAAATAATATGTCATTTTGCGGATATGATGGTTAAAGAAGAAATGGAATTAAGCAGTAAATCACGTGATGAAGTGCGAGCGCAAATGAAACAAAATTTAGATGTCATGAGACGCAGTGATCAAAGGGACGACATGGTGATGGCGTTGAAAGTGTAACAGGGCTACACTGGTCATGACGCTGCTAAACTACGTAGATTATAATGAGAAACACATCATGCTTTGTCTGGATATGAAATGATTGATGCAGTCAAAGGTGCCATTGCAACAAATGAAGTCAATGCATGCGATGGGTATTATTTGTGCATACGCCAACAGCTGGTTCCTCGGTACCATTCCCGGCGACTATTTTAAATTAGAAAACTCATGATATTAACAGAAGAGCAAATGATTGATTTTCTATTCACTTCAGCATTGTTTGGGCGTGTCGTAGCAAACAATGCAAGTGTAGCTGGTGCAACAGGTGTTGCCAAGCTGAAGTTGGTTCAGCATCTGCAATGGCTGCAGCTGCGGCAGTAGCTATGTTCAGGAGGATCACCAGAAGCATCAGGGCACGCTATGGCATTAGCGATAAGTAATTTAATAGGTTTAGTTTTCGTGACCCAGTAGTCGGACTTGTTGAAATTCCATGTGTTATGAGAAATGCATATTGGTTCGGGTAACGCTTTAATTTCAGCAGATTTAGCATTAGCTGGAGTTGAGTAGAATCCCTGTTGATGAAGTTATTGAAGCAATGGATAAGGTTGGTCGTAACCTTCCTGCATCATTACGTGAAACTGGATTGAGGTGGACTAGCAGGCACACCAACTGGCGAAACAAATTAAACGTAAAATCTTTTCGGCGACAGCTAGAAGATATGGTTAAAAATAATTAATGAGATAACAATAAGATATTGATAAAAAAGAAGCATCTATCTGGATCAGTTAGTACCAGATAGATGCTTCTAAATATCTTATCAAAAGTTGAAAGATTTATGGAAATACGCATGCTAATCAAAAATAGTGATTGCAAAAGCGTCCCCGATATCTAAAATAACTTAAAAAGGAGTGATGATATGCTAAGACTATCAATCATCTTTATAGCATTCATCATTAACACAACGATTACATATGGATATACGACTGAGGGAACGTGGGTCAATCTATTATTTAAATCTTTATCACTCAACATGATTATCGTTTTCATGTTCTACTATATTCGTTTTGTTATTGAGAAAAAGCGTTAAAATCAAAGCTATGGGGATAGTATTTGAAAAGATGAAATAAAAAGGGACGATGTAAATCAATGTAATATGCTCTACACAAAGTTATATTGGCAGTAGTTGACTGAACGAAAATGCGCTCGTAACAAGCTTTGCAGGCTAGAGAGAGAAGCTGACGAAAGTCGGCTTACGATAATAATGCAAGTTGGCGCAACAGAAGCAAATTGGATTCAATGTCTACAGACAATATGAGATTGTGGGACGACGATAAAGGAAATACTTTTCTGCTAGAAATTTAGTATTTCTTGTGCATGAGAGTTTTACTCATGTATTCCTATTTTTAAGTACACATTAGCTGTGGCTAATGTGCCAGATTCCTACCATAATAAATCATTGGTGAGCTGCTGTCATTCTGTCTCACTCCCTGGGAAGTTTTGGAGATTTTTATATGTTGGCTTGTTATGTTAAGTGAATTGACATGAGTCGTCTTGTTTATATTATAATGCAGTTCAAACATTGCTAGTCTTGTAAATCTAATTCGTAAAAATGCTAAATCTAACCAGTGATCAAATTTAAAACCTACATTGGTCAGTGTGCCGGCATGCTTAAAAGCAAACTTTTGATGTAACTGAATACTCGCTTTCGTTGGAAGCATCAATGCCTGCAACTAGCGCACGATAACCTTTAGCTTTTTGCCTCTACAATTAAAACGCATGTAGTAATTGACTAGCAATACCTTTTCCTCTAGCTGAAGCATCGACATAAATAGAGATGTTCGATATGTATATTGGTATGCTGGCCAAGGTCTAAACGAGACCGAACGTCGCAAATCCTAATACACTTCCATTTTCCTCAAATACAAAAGATAGGCTCATGCTTACGTTGTTTCGTTTCAAACCATGCGATACGTTCGCTATGGTTTGTGCAGTTTTCATAATATAAACAGCTGTTGTATTAATAATGGCATCGTTGTATATCGCTAATATAGCGTTTAAATCTTCTTTTTAGCATACATCATATAATTCACATAGTAATTATTAAAAGCGTTTCGTTATTTTGAATGCAAATATGTGTAGTGAAATCTAACGTAAGCATACATATAAATTTTATAGTATAGAAATGATGCTATGAGTCATTTTGAAATTAATGGTATACTGTATGAAATGTTAATAGGCATTGTGAAATGTATAAAAGGAGCCTTAACGTATGAAAATGGACAAATCGATTAATGACAATCGCTGGTGTGAGATACTTATCCTAGTGGCAGCATATTTGTTTGCTAAACCACATATCGATAATTATCTTCTACGATAAAGATAAAAGATGAAAAAGATTGAACAATATGATAAAAATGTAAAAGAACAGGCGGTAAGGATAAATAAAAGCTGCAAGCTAAACCTCAGATTCCGAAAAGATAAATCAAGTGGCAGGCTATGATTGAAATTCCAGATGCTGATATTAAAAGAACCAGTATATCCAGGACCAGCGACACCTGAACAATTAAAATAGAGGTGTAAGCTTTGCAGGAAGAAAACGAATCACTAGATGATCAAAATATTTTCAATTGCAGGACACGCCTCATTGACCGTCCGAACTATCAATTTACAAATCTTAAAAGCAGCCAAGGTAGTATGGTGTACTTTTAAAGTTGGTAATGAAACACGTAAGTATAAAATGACAAGTATAAGAGATGTTAAGCCTACAGATGTGGAAGTTCTAGATGAACAAAAAGGTAAAAGATAAACAATTAACATTAATTACTTGTGATGATTACAATGAGAAAAGACAGGCGTTTGGGAAAAACGTAAAATCTTTGCAGCTACAGAAGTCAAATAATCTATTACGCTAATGGATGAATATATTGAGTGGAAAACAGTCTTGATTGCGAGGACTGTTTTGTTTAGTATAAGGGTACGCAATGACGACGTGTCATTGGTGGAGATTGTAAAATACATAATAAAAAGGAGCGACAATGGATTACGCTCCTTTTTATACTACCTTATCCGATTTTTCAACCATCTCTTTCTACTTAGTAATAAGACAATAGTATTAACTATAAATAGAAGAACGAAGAATGATATCTGTATTTATAATTTCAGTAGGACACATAAATGTTGACTCGTTATTCAATATTTTTCTACGGCACGATACATCGATATGCTCGCCTCAAATGGAGCAACGATACCAAATACTATTTTATTAATGGCAACTAAGATGACTGAACCAATCCAATATACAATGCTGATACCTAAGCTGATTAAAAATATTAGGTGAAACCATACTAATCGTTCCAACAACTAAGATATATTGTAAGATAACTGAGTGAAAATAAGATTATTAATAGTAAGTAATGTGAGAAATCGAATATATAATTGAAATAATTGTGATACTTAGAATTATGAACACTAAACATTCAAAAATAGACACTGCTACCTTTTTATGAAGAAGGTAAAAGATATTATCGCCAATCAGATTTATAAAACAGGATATTTTTATTCGAATACTCTTTATTAATAAAATATGCAATAACAAATGAAAATAGTAAGAACCCTAATTGCGTTGCAAACAGTATGTGAACTGAAGAGAAAAACTGGCTATAGCTTAAACTTTTTAACTTTGTCACTATTCCTATTGGTAAAAATACCCAAGTAAGAAAAGAATGAATAGACACAAAGCGTGTAAAAATAATTTTATTAGAAATACTTTTTAAATTCTAATTTCAAAGTGGACACCTCAATTATAAATTAATGTAATCATTTATGACTTCTTCTTTTGATTGGTACTCTTCTATTTGAAGGTCTTTAAAAATAAGTATTTACCCGGCAAAGCACTTAAATCGGATAAATTATGTGTAATATTGATAATAGTTTTAGTTTGATGGCTTTGAATAAAATCATTTAAAAATTCATAAATTTCATTAACTGTTTTCTTGTCTCAAAGCGTTTGTAACTTCATCTAATATGATTAAATCATGATCTTCCAATAAGAAACTTAATAATTTAAGCTTTTGTTTTTTGACCATCACTCAAGTTTTTAGTAGTACGTTAGACGGTATTGCTTCGATGTTTAGTATGTTATAAATCTTATCAGAATGTTTGTCGATTGTTTTCAAATTTTGAGTTTTTAACAATGATAATAAAAATCTTTTGTTATATCATTAGGAATATTTGATGAACTTGATATTAAGGTTACATTTTGAGAAATGGACTTGGGGATATTTCCACTATGATTTAGTAAGAAATCTTTAGCTAATAAAGATTTTCCCACACCATTTTTACCAACAATGTGATTGATCATGACCAAGATAGAAATTTAAATCACAATTGTCAACTAGTTGTTTGTTTTAACTTTTAAAGAATAGTTATTTAGTTTCATGTATACAACTCCTATGTATAAAGGGATTTATTACACCGATATTTAATTGTATTTTTAGAAAATTCTTTCACATTATGTATAGATGTTATAAATTAGTATATCACACTATATTTTTGTCAAATGATAAATATATCACGTTATATTTTTACAATATTCTGAAATTTTATGTTCGCTCTCCGAATGCTATATCCAGTGTAATGTGTTTTGCATATATGAAAGCAATTTCAAAATGTGAATATAGGTTCATTGTGGTATGACAAACTTCATTGCTTGTCATGAGATGGATATAATGAAGACGACTAAAGAGCAATGAGGAGGATAATCATGGTTAAGGCTATTGCGGTAGATATGGACAGGACGTTTTTAGATTCAAAAGACATATGATAAACTTAGATTTGAAGCGATTTTTACTGAACTTAGAAATAGAGATATTACATTTATTGCTGCAGTGTAAATCAATATGCGAAGTTGAAGTCTATTTTCGGGGATAGAGATATGTATTTTATTTCTGAGAAATGGTGCAGTTATTATAAATGGCAATGAGTTATATAATTATAAAAGCTTTAATCGTCAGGTGTTTCAACAGGTTGTCGATTACTTAAATATGAAGCAAAGTATTGATCGACTCGTCATCTGTGGTTTGAAAAGCGCGTATATTTTTGAAAACATACTTCTGAAGCGTTTAAAAGAAGATACGAGATTTTTATTATCGTCAGTTAAAAGAAATTGACAGTCTACAGCAATTACCTGAGGATGATTATGTCAAAATAGCATTTTAATATTAATCGTGAGACGCATCCGAGATGTTGACGAAGAAGTAGCAGCAATTCAGCAATGATATTAAACTTGTCTCAAGTGGGCACGATAGCATGATATTATTATGCCAAACATGACTAAAGGGCAGGCATTAAAACGATTGTTAGATAAATGAAATGTCTCCTTCAGAGCTCATGGCCTTCGGAGATGCAGATAATGATAAAAGATATGTTAGCGTTCGCTCAAAGCATAGTTATGGATGGACAAATAGTCATGATGAAGGGATTGTTCAATATTGCCTCTGCTGTCGCTCAAGTAATGATAAGCAGGGGTGTATTAACGATTATCGAACAAAAGTGTTGAAAAAGTAGGTAGTATATCATCAATGAAGCAGCTATCATGATACTAAATACATGTTAAATGAAAACTTTGAATACGAATCATCAAATATTAATATATCTCAAACAGGTTGAGCAATAATGCCATGTAAAATAAGCGCACTAAAATCATTTGAATAGATGATAAAATAAAAGCGGATTTTTAATCAAATCGATTTTGATACAGATATACAAAATAAAAAGCAAAGGCACATGGCGCGCCTTTGCTTTTAAATATATATATTAATTTAAACGTGTTTCACATGTACCAGTGTTAATGACAGATAATGCTGCGTTTAAACCACCTTCAACAAGGTTTTGTACTGCTTCATCAGAGAAGAAAGCAATATGTGGTGTTACTAAAATTCTTTCATGTCGATTAACTCTCATAATGTTTTATCGTCAATGTCTTTATTAGTCCAGTCATTTTGTAGTATGCTGCTTCATTTTCATAAGTATCAATCGCAGCACCTAACAAAGAAATACCATCGTTCACTGCAGCGATTAAATCAGGTGTATTGATGACTGCACCACGTGCTGCGTTAACTAAGATTGCACCTTTTTCACATGATCGAACATTGCTTTATCGAATAAATGATAGCTTTCTGTTCGCTGGAACATGTAAAAGAAATAATATCGGCATCTTTAATAGCTTCTTTAACACTATCTTTATAAGTTAAAAAGTCTAAATCTTTATTAGGATAGGCGTCATAAGCTGTAATTGTAGCACCAAATCCTGCATATATTTTTAGCTGTAGCAGCACCGATACGACCCGTACCAATAATTGCAACAGTCATATTTTTAACTGGTTTTAGAACATGATTTCTGCTTGCCAAGTAAAATCATGTGCTTGTACACGGCGTTCAATATCTGGGAGGCGACGCACTAATTGTAGGGCGATAGAAACAGAATACTCTGCAATTGTTTCAGGTGAATAACTAGGAACGTTAGATATCACAATATTGTGTTTTTAGCTAAATCTAAATCATACATATCAAATCCAGCAGTACGTTGTGCAATGTTGTTTAATACCGTAAGATTCTAATTTAGGATAAACGTCATTTTCTAACTTACCAAATTGCATTGTAGTTACGCCATCGTAATCTTTTTAATTGATCGACTGTAGCATGATAATAGCTCTTTAGAAGTAGATTACTTCGACATTATTCCTTTTTCCCCAATTTAATGCCATCTCTTTCTCATAATCACGCATGCCAAAGAACATAATTTTTGTCATTATTAAAAACCTCGCTTTTAAAAAGATTGAAAAAGTAAATGAGTAGAAATTAAAAGATTATGCACATTAAAAATCGACGCCACAATTTAATTGTGAAAAATATCACAAATATATTATAACACTAAATTTCCCAAAATTCAAAAGTGTGTTTTTATTGCAGAAAACTTATAACATGTGCACAAGTTATAGTGAATTGCAAACGGATTACTTTTAGTCTTTTTAAAAACATGAAGTATAATTTGTATGGCAATAAATATAAAAATGGGAGGCTATGTTCAATGAGCAATATGAATCAAACAATTATGGATGCATTTCATTTCAGACATGCGACTAAACAATTCGATGCACAAAGAAAGTTTCGAAGAAGATTTTTGAAACAATATTAGAGTCAGGTAGATTGTCTCCAAGTTCTCTTGGGTTAGAACCTTGGAAGTTTGTCGTGATTCAAGATCAGGCGTTACGTGATGAATTAAAAGCGCACAGTTGGGGCGCAGCAAAACAATTAGATACAGCGAGCCATTTTGTGCTAATTTTTGCGCGTAAAAATGTAACGTCAGATCGCCCTATGTACAACATATGTTAAGAGATATTAAAAATATAGAGGCACAAACGATTCCAGCTGTTGAACAAAAATTCGATGCATTCCAAGCAGATTTCCATATTTCTGATAATGAGTCAAGCCTTGTGTGACTGGTCAAGTAAACAAACGTATATTGCATTAGGCAATATGATGACGACAACCGCATTGTTGGAGGTATTGATTCATGTCCGATGGAAGGTTTTAGCTCTGGATACAGTGACAGACATTTTAGCAAATAAAGGGATCTTAGATACTGAGCAATTTGGTTTTATCAGTGATGGTCGCATTTGCTACAGACAACAAGTGCCACCGAAAAATAAAACACGCCAAGCTTATGAAGATGTTATTGAATGGGTTTGGACCAAAAAGAATAAATAGAATACCGTATGTCTAAATATATAAAATTAAAAAGATTAGCAATAAAAAGCCTGCGATTACATAAATGAATCGCAGGCTTTTGCTATCGATTGTATTAATAAAAGTATGGATGATTATTTTTCTGGAACAAAGGTCAGTATTTGAATGAACTGTGATGTCAAACCCTTCTGGTGCCGTAAATGTATGTGTTGAGGCGTCAGGTTGATAAATATCAACATGTGTTAATCCATAACTTTGTGAATTGTTTTGTCTTGCTTGATTGGATTGCCAAGTATTAGCAACAATATGATGGTGATAATGATTCGTTAGCATAAATAGCGCACGTGGAAAATCAGACTATGTTGGAATCCTAATTGTTCAATGTAACATTGATATACTGCGTCTAAATCATGTGTTTTTAAATGTAGAGTGTCCAATCATGCCTTTTGCTGGCATCGCTTTGCCAACCTTCACATCAGTACGATGTGTTAATAAAGTTTGGCTATCAACTTTCAAAGTATCCATTTTAACTTTGCCATTTTGCCATTCCATGAAGATGAAGGTCTATCGCGATGAGACTTCAATACCATTACCTTCGAGTCGTTGAAATATAAAGCTTCACTTACTAAATGATGCTTAGCGCCGATGCCCATATTTTTGTGCCACGAAATATAAAGAAGTTAGCTAGATCCTCCAGTAGTTGGTAATAAAAATGCTATATAGAAAAAGCCCTGCTTCACGTGAGAGAATCTGACGGCCGTCTTCTAATAAATGTAACGTTAGAGTATGGCCACCAGTCTCAACAGATAATACGAGTTGTATTATCGTCAGAACTTTAACGGATAGTCCTAAAATGTTTTTGTAAAATGTTGTCATTAAGTCTAAGTCTCTTACGTTCAGTACAATGTTTGTCACTTGTGTTGCTGTTTATCGTGAAATGCCATTATGCATCGCCTCTTTTCTATTTTTCTATAAGTTTGATATAAAAAGTATACCAGAAAAAGAAAATGAATTGATAGCATAAAGTTTGAAATGCAAAATAACTAGTCGTTTTGCAATTTTATATTGATGCGAACAAAAAGCGATGGTACAGTTGCACCATCGCAAAATTTATTTAACCAAGATATACATCTTGATATGAATCTTCTTTTTCTAACATATTTTTGGCAAATAGAACATGAGGGCAATAATTTTTCAATTATTTTTCTCGAGCGTGTTCAACAACTGCTTTAACTAGTTTTTGTGCAACACCTTGACCACCAAGTTCATCAGATACGCCTGTACGATCGATGTTTGAATTTCATTATTATCCACAAAACGGTATGTGATTTCAGCTAAAGCATTATTTTCATCATCACCAATATAGAATTTGTTCTCGCCTTGTTTGATTTCAAGGTTACTCATACATATCAACTCCTATCATGATTGATTACTAGTATTTCCCTATTCTATTTTAACTTAAACGAAGTCAAAGGTGCATGACAGTCATGTGACGACATTGCCACTGTACAAGCAGTTATTTTTATTAAGCACAGTTTGAAATGAAGATGAAAAACACGTATCTTGACATTAAATCTATTCAGCTATATAATTTATCTCGAAATCGAAATAAAATAAAAAGTTGCGATCATATGGATCGAACGAAACAATCTCTCAATGTTTTTGTCGGAATGAATAGGGCGTTAGACACATTAGAGCAAATTACAAAAGAAGACGTAAAAGCGATATGGCTTAAATATTACTGAATTTGCAGTGCTCGAGTTGCTTTATAATAAAGGTCCGCAACCAATTCAACGTATTAGAGACCACGTATTAATTGCAAGTAGCAGCATTTCATATGTTGTAAGTCAATTAGAGGACAAAGGTTGGATTACACGTGAAAAGGATAAAAGATGATAAACGTGTATATATGGCTTTGTTTAACTGAAAAAGGTCAAAAAGTCAAATGGTAGATATTTTCCCTAAGCATGCTGAGACATCAAACAAAAAGCGTTTGATGTGTTAACAAAGGATGAATTAACAATCTTACAACAAGCGTTTAAGAAAACTAAGTGCACAATCTACAGAAGTGTAAGGCGTGCACTAAAAATTTACATTAAAATATCTCGATTTCGAGATAAATACATTAAAAAGACAAAGAGGGTATATAAAATGGCAAATAATCATGAACTATTAGGTATTCACCATGTTACAGCAATGACAGATGATGCAGAACGTAATTATAAATTTTTACAGAAGTACTAGGCATGCGTTTAGTTAAAAAGACAGTCAATCAAGATGATATTTATACGTATCATACTTTTTGCAGATGATGTGGGTTCGGCGGGGTACAGACATGACGTTCTTTGATTTTTCAAATATTACAAAAGGGCAGGCAGGAACAAATTCCATTACAAGACTGTCTTTTAGAGTGCCTAACGATGACGCATTAATGTAGTATGAACAGCGCTTTTGATGAATTTGGTGTTAAACACGAAGGTATTCAAGAATTATTTGGTAAAAAGTGTTGCCATTTGAAGAAGTCGATGGCCAAGTGTATCAATTAATTTCAGATGAGTTAAATGAAGAGGGTAGCACCTGGTGTACCTTGGAAGAATGGACCGGTTCCAGTAGATAAAGCGATTTATGGATTAGGACCCATTGAAATTAAAGTAGAGTTATTTTGACGACTTTAAAAATATTTTTAGAGACTGTTTACGGTATGACAACTATTGCGCATGAAGATAATGTCGCATTACTTGAAGTTGGCGAAGGAGGCAATGGTGGCCAGGTAATCTTAATAAAAGATGATAAAAGGGCCAGCAGCACGTCAAGGTTATGGTGAGGTACATCATGTGCATTTCGTGTGAAAGATCGATGATGCAATAGAAGCGTGGGCAACGAAATATAAAGAGGTAGGTATTAACAACTCAGGCATCGTTAATCGTTTTCTATTTTGAAGCATTATATGCACGTGTGGGGCATATTTTAATAGAAATTTCAACAGATGGACCAGGATTTATGGAAGATGAACCGTATGAAACATTAGGTGAAGGTTTATCATTGCCACCATTTTTAGAAAAATAAAAGAGAATATATTGAATCGGAAGTTAGACCTTTTAATACGAAGCGTCAACATGGTTAATTGGAATGAGGAGGATTTGTGATGAAACATATTTTTAGAGAAGGACAAAAATGGTGCGCCAACACTAATATTATTGCATGGTACAGGTGGTGATGAGTTCGATTTGTACCGTTAGGCGAAGCATTGAATGAAGAAATTATCACTTGTTAAGTATTAGAGGACAAGTTTCAGAAAATGGGATGAACCGTTATTTCAAAACGTCTTGGTGAAGGTGTTTTATGATGAAGAAGATTTGGCATTTCGTGGACAAGAATTGTTAACGTTCATTAAAGAAGCTGCTGAACGTTATGAATTTGATATTGAGGCTGTGCTTGTTGGATTTTCAAATGGATCGAATATAGCGATTAACTTAATGTTGCGTTCAGAAGCACCATTTAAAAAGCATTGTTATATGCACCGTTATACCCAGTTGAAGTAACGTCAACAAAGGAATTTATCAGATGTCAGTGTGTTGCTTTCTATGGGGAAACACGATCCAGTGTGCCATTAGCTGCAAGTGAACAAAGTCATTAACTTGTTTAAGACACGTCGGGCACAAGTCGAAGAAGTTTGGGTGAATGGTCATGAAATTACAGAAACTGGATTAACGGCTGGTCAACAAATACTTGGGAAATAACAGTTCTATTAAGAAGCGGACAGATGGAAAAAGATTTTACTTTTCATCTGCCCGCTTTTCACGATTTTCATGAAGTGTTGTACTAAATTTTACAATAGTATAGATATTTTAATCAATATGAGATTTTGCCGAGTAATACGCTTAATTAAACCTTTATAGAGTACAGGTATGAGTAAGATGAAACCGAACAATCCCATAATGAGAATACTCCAATTAATGAAATGAAACCGATAAATGTACTAATATAAGTGATGACAGCCATTGTAATAATAATGATGAAGTAACGTCTGCTAAATGGAACGCTGAAACGTGACGCAAATGCATACATTAATCCAACAACAGTATTGTAGATGACAAGTATCATAATGACAGACATAATAATACCAATTGACGGAGACATTTGATGTCGCTAATTTTTAATGTAGGTAAATCGACGTGTTTAATTTTTATCGAATTGAGAAATTAAACCTAGATTAATCATCATGAGTAAAAATGTAATGATTAAACCGCCAATTAAGCCCCCGTATAACGTTGAGTCACGATATTTAACTTTGCTACCCATCACTGATAAGAGCTGAAGGCAGCAGCAATTTGCAAAGCTTGCATGAGTTAATCGCATCAAACCACCATCCAGGTGATAATGATTTCTGCTTATGAATCTGAGCATCATTATTAGCGGCAGTAAAATCAAAGATGACTCGTTGTCGAAATAGTAGACCGCAAATCATAATGACAATTGCAATTAAAAATGGAGTAACTCCACCAAGCACAGCAATTAAACGATCGAAATTTTTAGAAACAGTGTTGCTAAAATAAAGGCGACTAATAAGAGTGCGCTCAGCCAATACGGTAAGTTGAAACTTTGATGAATGGTTGACGCACCACCTGCAGTCATAATAATAGCTAAAGACAACATAAACATTGTTAAAATAATATCAAAACCTCTTGCAATAGAGGGTATAAGAAATAGTTAATTGAATCAGAATGATTTCTGGACTTTAGATGATGACCTGTATGCCATGACAACCATTCCACCTAAAGTAATCAATAGTCCTGTTACAATAATGCCTGAAATGCTATATGCGCCATGACTTGTGAAAAACTGGAAAAATTTCTTGACCAGTAGCAAAGCCGGCACCAACGACAACACCAACAAAGGCAAATGCCACAATAATGGACTCTTTTTAAGATACGCATGATTTAAAAATGTCCCTTCGTAATTTTAAGTAATATAGAAATGTAAAGCATACATGTTAATGAAAAAATATAGTACTAATATAGTATTTTTGTTAAATTGAAGTAGAAGCGAGGGGCGTCGGTCATTTCATTAATTTATTAGTTGATTTTGCATGCTGTAAAAGTTGTTATAATACAGTTAACAGGAATTAGCATAGATACCAATCCCCTCACTACTCGCAATAGTGAGGGAGTTTTTCGGTGTAGCTAGGTCGCCTATTTATCATCGCGTTTGCGTAGCCAATGCGTAAACCGCATCAATACAACAGTATACAATACATGCATAAAATGTCGTCTTTAGTCTAAGTAGCGATCATGCATTAACATTTTCAAAATATCTATTTGAGCTTGAAAGATCTTTACCAATATTGGTATCACGAATCTTCTTACGTTGTAATTCTTTATCTACGACGCGCTTTTATAGAAAGTTCATCGATACCTTCGGAAAGTATTTTTCTTTAGCGTTAAATTGTTGGTGTGCAACGAGTTGCATACCGAATGAATTATACAATAGTGTATAGCCTGCAATGCCAGTTGTTGACTGATAAGCTTTGAAAAGCCACCATCAATGACAAGCATCTTTCCATCAGCCTTGATAGGATCTTTCGCCATTGATTTCTTTCACTGGTGTGTGACCATTAATAATGCGACCTTCATCTGCATTTAATCCAAAATCACTGAGCATTTTTACGAACCATATTCACATCTTCACGTAGATGATAGTATGGATCTTCTTTATGAGGAAGCTTTATCTGCAATAAAGTATCGTTCAAACGTAGTCATGGCAAGTTTTTCCAAATAATGACGAATATTTCCCAGTCCATAAATACCAAACTAAATCCGTCGATAAGTCATCAGTATTTTCTTTTTCATCAAATGATTTACGGACATGATACTCAAACACATCTAATAATTCTTGGCCGCTGTAAGTATGACCATCAATTTCAAATGATTCCATCTCACCATTTTCATCAACTGGAATACAATCCATGAATGAGTAAATTGCCATTATATGGTAAGTAAAGAGAGCCTTTACGCATCAAGAAGAGACATATGACGACGTAATTTTTCAGATTGTTGGAATGACAATAATAGTTTATTCATGACTTCTTCTTCTTCAGGTAGTAATTCTGCTGGATTATCACGATTGACAGTTTGGAAACATGTGTCTTTCAATGGGTATGTATTACCATAAACTGTAATTTCATTTGTATCATAATTAACCTTTTTCAAGCACAAGACGTTCTTCCATTTCGAAATTTGGACGACGTTTAATAATTGAGTATTTCTAGCTGAGATTGAATCATCGCAATAGCTTGATGAATTTTTAGTAATTTGACTTTCTTCACGTTGAGTTAAACGTTCGTGTTTGTCAGGGTCTTTTTAGGCTTAAAAAGCAGGATTATCTGCGTCATAGTATTTTTCAGCTAAAGTAGCAGTGGTCTTAAAATTAATGCCATAAGCGTCTTCGATAATATCTAAATTATCATAGCGTGCACAAATTCGAAGTAGTTTGCTAAGCATACTTTTTGACCCAGCATAGGCTCAACCCAAAGCACATCATGATTACCCCATTGAATATCTAGGGAATGATAATTAATCAGTGTATCCATAATTTTTATCTGGTTGTGGTCCACGATCATAAATATCACCGACAACGTGTAAATGATCGACGACTAAGCGTTGTACGGAATAAGCGAGTCCAATAATTAAATCATCTGCCTGTTTAAGTTCAATTACTTGGTTAACAAGTGTTTCGTAATATGATTTTTATTTTTGATATTCATTACTTTTATACAGTAGTTCCTCAATAATATAAACGTATTGTTTTGGCAATGCTTTACGCAGTTTTGAACGCGTATATTTTGAAGAACAATATTTAATCAACTCAATTAAATGTTCGATTGTTGTGATATACCAGACATTAAGTTGACCGCAACTTTTGGAAATCACTTTTTAATCAATTTTTAATTTGTCTTCTGGATAGTGAGACAAGAGCAGTTAAATCATTAAGCTCCTTAGTTGAAAGTCTCTCTTTGAAAATATCATTGATTTTCGCCTCGTACATTCCCAGAACCGTTGCGTAATACGTGTTGGAAAGCTTCGTATTCACCATGTAAATCGCTGACGAAATGTTCCGTACCTTTTAGGTAATTCTAAAATTGATTCTAAATTGATAATTTCAGTTGCAAGTTTTTCTGGAGTATCAAAAATTTTGGGATAGTAAATCTAAATACTTCTTTTTAATTCTTTTTCAGTAATTTGAGTCATTACGTGTCACTCCTGTAGTATATTTCAAACGTTAGTTTATAAAATAAATGCGCTACAATGATTATCAAGAAAACGTTAACATTTTTCAATAAGTATGCTTGGATTGATAAAAAATAGAGGGCAGGATTTTGGTATTAGGAGTCGTTGCAGTTTAGTTAAGTAAAAGTGGGAAAGTGATATATTTATTTTAAAAATAGAGGAGGAATTTGTTATATTCACTAGTTTCCTAAAAATTACGATATGTAAAAATGTGAATTGCCAAAATTTGGATAAAAATCCCCCGCACCATTATTTGGGTGAAGGATTTGAAAATGATTTTTGAATTACGATGGAATATGTGTGTATTTAGACGTTTAATAACTTGAAGTTACTAAATATTTTTCTTCTTGAAAATAAATACTACAAGTATTAAGAAAATAGAAATATAAGCAATATTACCAATAAACAATTCATGAAGTTCTAATTTCGTCGACTTACTAAAGCCTTTTTCAACTGTTTGAAGCATAATATTCATCATATTAATAGGATTCCACTTTAGCCAGTCTATCCTAAAAGTGCCGTTTGAATAACTGCTAAAAATAGAACTTGCAAAATAAAAACAATACCTACAGGCAATGGCTACTCCCGTTGAATTTGTTGCAGATGATAATAGCAACGTTAAGCTTAAAACTAACCAAACGCCAACAAAATGTGCCCTAAACTAACTAATCAATAATTGATTCAATAAAGATAATTGATTACCGCTACTTTCAAAATATATTTAAATCATTAAAGAATAAAGACCCAATAACAATTGAAGCAATAATTGTAATAACAAAATAAATTAAAGAAATAATAAATAATGTGATGATTTTGCTAACAATCATGAGTTGTTCTTGAATATTCACGATAGAGTAAATTTTTAATCGTACCGTAATGAAATTCCATTGAAATGATTGTACTTGCTTGAATAATTAATAAAAATGCAAACCATGAAAAACCATTATAAGCAGATGTGAAAGATTCCCTGTGGCGTAAAAATTTTTATTGTATTTTGTAGCAATATAACCTTGAGCAACCATTAGTAGAATAAAGACAATAGGTGCGATAAAAGTTGATTTCTTTTTAAATAATTTTGAAACATTCTTGTTTAATTAAAGTTCCCATTTTATGCTTGGTCCTCCCTTTTCTATGATTTCTAGTAATACATTTTCTAAATCATTATCTTTAAATTGTTTAAGTTCTTCTTCCGATGTTTCTGTAACAATTTTTACCTTTGTTAATAATAAGGATAGAGTTTGTGATTTTTAACTAATTCACTTAAAATATGACTCGAAATTAAGAAAGTAACACCTTCTGCGCTTTTGGACAATCAATTCACGAACATCTCGCACAGCTTTTGATCTAAGCCATTCATTGGTTCATCTAAGATAATAAATTGAGGGTTCATTTAAAAATGCTATAGCATTCCTAATTTTTTTGTTTCATACCAAGAGAATACGTTTTAGCTTTTTATGAATGTATTCATCCATATGAAGTTGTGAGACAATTTTATCGATATCTTGGAGTGTTTTTGATTCATTCAATAACTTCAAGTTTTCATATCCAGACATAAAAAGGATATATTCCTGGATTTTTCAATCAATGCACCGATATTGCTTTTTGCTGTCTTTGCTGTTAATAACATTAAAAATTCCCTGCTTTGGAAACTAGAGTAACCTAATATAACTTTCATTAAAGTTGTTTTACCTGCACCATTCGCTCCAACGAGACCAACTATTTGTCCGCGTTTCAGCTTAAATGATACATCTTCGAGAATCGTTTTTGTTGCCTATCTTCTTTGTTAAATGTTCTATTGTTAAAAACATCCATATCACTATCTCCTTTGCTATTAAATAATCTGAATCTTAAGATTTTATATATAAAAATTAATTTTATCACATAGCAATTGTTATAAAAATACGGATTTAAAAACTTTAATAATATAAAAACATAAATATGAATACGAGTATTTTTTAGATAGCATGTAAATGGCATTACTACATTTATTAAAATGCGCAATTTGTTATGAGTGACTTTTTGAATAGAAGGCATATTAAAAGTGACGAAAAACAGTTTGTGTGGGAAGACAGGATAAATTCTGCTTATTTAAGATGATAGTTTGTATTATAGATGGATTGTGAGATGCGTTTGCGGAATACAAATGGTACATACCGAGGGAACTGAACTTTTATGGGAAACTTCATTATATCTCTTAACGTAAAAGGGTTTTAGATGACTTTTCAACTAAAGTATGCAAATAAATCTAAAAAGCAGTAAATCATTCCAGCCATCGAAAACATGATTTTTACTGCTTTTTATTTATAGCAATTGAAAATATACCATTATACTAACAACAATATTATTTTTACTCTCTTACGTTTGCCAATGTAACGTATAGCAAAGTAAATGACTGCGATAATGATGACAACGTACATAATACGTGAATATGTATGAAGACCAGTCATCAACATACAAAGCTATCGCTCAACGTGCGTCTAGTAAAAATTAAACCGAAATTCCAAAATTGTTGTACCTATTAATGAAATAACGGTAAATGTCACAACATTCATGCGGTTTACACCGGCTGGAATGGTAATCAATACACGTAATACAGGTATGAAACGACAGATAAATACAGCCCATACGCCATACTTTTTAAACCAATCATTTGCTCGCTTTAAATCCTTACTTTTTCAATTTAATCCACTTACCGTGTCGATCATAAAAGCGATATAGACGTTCTTCCGAAATTAAACGACAGATATAATATAAAATTAACAGCCCCTATAAACGATGCGATGGTTGCAATAATAAATAAGGTTAAAATTGATAAATGTGATTTAACAGACATAAGGCCAGCAAATGTCAGAATACTTTTCCGATGGTACGATAGGTAAAACATTTTCTAATAAAATTAATATAAAAATGGCTGCATACCCAAAACGACTAATAAATTCAGTGATAATTTGTTCCATTATTAAAAATAAGCTCCTTTAATTTTCAGCAATTGCAGACAAATAGAAACTGGATAAATTCAAATGAATAATGAATGATGTCGTATGCGATGTTGAAACAAGCATTTGTCTTAAAAATGTATTATAAGCAATAAATCAAAAATTGCTTGCTATAAGTACGAAAAGTCAACAAACGATCATCTAAATAACAGGCGCTGCACAATGAATGAGCAATGTAGTTTATGCAATTTAAAATGAATGTCTAATATGTGAAGAAAAGCCTGCAATATACGTTTTAAAAACACTAGGATTGCAGTATTTTTAATTAACAAATGATAGGCTACTATGTAACTAAAAGTTCCTTTATATCGTTTTAATAGCAAAAAGTTAAGCGGAATTTAATAAAAATTTTTATAGATTCTATTGTAAACGCTTTCCATGTCTGATAATATTATAAAAAAATAACTTTTGGTACAATTTTGTGACAAAGTAGGGGTGGACATGCCAGATGTCCGAAAATTCTAACGTTTCAGGGTAAGGTTTTAAAAAAATTAATTAGGGAAGTAGGAATAGTTATGAAGGAAAAACGAACTAACGTAAGGTGGATGTTCGCGCTTGCGTTCTTCTTTATTGGGGTTATGCGTATATGGATAGAGCAAACATTTCATATATCGCTAAGCAAAATGATGGATGATTTAGGGATGACAAAACCACAATTTGGTTTATTGGCATCATTCTTCTCTCTAGGTTATGCATTAATGCAAGTACCATCGAGGGATGTTGGCTGAAAAATTCGGTCCACGTAAGATGATTACTATTGCATTAGTTTGGTGGAGTGCATTTACAATCTTAACGGGTATGATTAAGAACCACGGTTTAATTTATTTAGTGAGATTCTTATTTGCGTGGGTGAGGCGCCAATGTACCCTTCTAATGCTGTGTTTAACTCATTTTGGTTCTCTAAAAATGAAAAAAAGGTAGAGCATCAAGTGCATTATTAGCAGGATCATATTTCGGACCTGTATTAGCACCAATAGTTACAATTGCTATTGTTAACGCATTTAACTGGCAAGCAGTATTTTTACATTTTTGGTGCAGTAGGTATTTTTAATGGCTGTATTATGGGCGATTATTGCCAAAGACTTACCTGAGCAACATAGAAATGGTTAATGATAGCGGAGAAACGTTTCATTATGGAAAAATCGTGATATCGTAGCTACTGAAAAGTCATCACCACCATGGAATGATTTCTTTTAAACGTTTTAGCTTCTATGCAATTGCAATTCAATACTTTGTTGTACAATTTATCATTACATTATTCTTAATTTGGTTACCGACGTATTTAACAGAAGTGTTCCACGTTAACTTTAAAGAAATGAGCATTAGTTCATTACCTTGGTTATTAATGTTCTTCTTAATCTTATCAGCAGGTGCAATTTCTGACCGTGTATTAGATTAGGTCGTTCAAAATTCGTAGCTAGAGGTGTAATTGCAATCGCAGGATTTATTGTATTTGCAGTTTCAAATTATCTTTGCTGTACGTACAGGAAAATTTATATGTAAGTATTTTCTGGTTATCACTAGGTCTTGGTGGTATCGGTATTTCAATGGGGATGAGTTGGGCTGCAGCAACTGACTTAGGACGTAACTTCTCTGGTACAGTATCAGGGTGGATGAACTTATGGGGGTAATATAGGTGCATTAATCAGTCCGCTATTAGCAGGTCTATTCGTAGAACATTTAGGTTGGACAATGACATTCCAATTGTTAATCGTTCCAGCAGTAATCGCTGTGATTATGTGGTTCTATGTGAAACCGATCAACCTTTAATTGTTAGTGATGATAAAAGCAATAGAAAAATAATTTGAACAAGCAGTAAGCTTTCACATTGTTGGGGCTTATTGCTTTTTACGTTGAAATTGAAACTTTTTAAAACAGATATGGTTTAAGATGAACGGGAAGTTATTAAAATGATATATGTAAAGAAATAAAGTTTTAAAACATTAGTCAGGTAACGCTTGTAAAAGTACATATAAATTTTAGGAGGTTATACATATGAAGGAAAAACTTAGAGAAATATATTAGAAGTTTGCCTCTTATAAGTCTGAGTTATAAGTATTTTTAATTATTTTATACTTCTTAATTTATCGAGTAGAGGAAATTTTTGTGTAATCATTTTGTACTGCTTACTGCCATTATTTGTAAATACGTCACTATATATATTATACGTAATCATCTTTCGATATTTTAAGAAATGAACTGACATCGAATGTCATTTTTAAAATAACGAATATAGGAACTATTCAAGCTTATGAGGCAAATATGTTTTATAAACTTTCTTAAATTCACTATAGTTTTGGATCACATGAACCCTAGGAATAATATGAAGTAAATAAACCTTAAGTCTATGTGAATGTTTTTCTAACCCTAAATATCGTATCTCACTAAAAATAATTTCAACATGTCACAAATAAATCTTTAACTAGCGCAAAGGTGGGCGACCAAAGGTTCAACGATGTTAAATAACATTAGAAATTAATTTTTAATTGGACTTTAAAAGTTTTTAAATTTAGATAATTGAGCATAAGGTGTTATAATGACATATGTTGCGTAATTAAAATTTATAGCAACAAATTCATTTTTAACTATGCTAATAAAAAGATTAGCGGAAATATTTTTGACAAGGAAAGGGAGAAGTCGAAATGACATCTTTTTGACATCACTCATAAAAATCAATCGACTTTAACTTAGACTTTTATAAAGGTGTAAGACAGGGACTGTTAATGATTATTCCCGCAATAATCGGTTACTTATGTGGTAATTTCCAATTTGGATTATTAGTTGCAACCGAACACTAGCCCTATATTTATGTTTTTAAAGGTCCGTCGCGATCTAAGCTGCGAACTGTAATAATTTGTAATTTAGCGTTTGCAATATGTATGATGCTTGGTACGCTAACAGCCAAAAACGCCACTCTGTTTTTGGAATGACATTATTAATTAGTTTACGGTTGATACCATTTTATATATTTACTGCCTTAAAAATAGCTGGACCGTCATCGACATTCTTCATTGTGACATTCAGTCTACCCATTAACTTACCTATAGCTCCCGAAGAAGCATTATATAGAGGCTTTTGCGATTTTAGTAGGCGGTATACTTGCCACTATGATGGTGTTAATCACGATCGTATTTTTCTAAAAACAAAGCTGAAGAACAAGCAATTCAAAAATGATTTTAAACTCATATCTAAGTTGTTACTACACTTATAATGATAAATCTGCATTTTTACAAGTAGCAAAAACAGCGGTGGATAATTTTAAAAGCATCTGATAAATTATTAATCACTTCTACTTCAAGTAACGATAAATTAAGTAGACGTTTCCAAAAATTATTATTATTACACACATCTGCTCAAGGGATTTATTCTGAACTGTTAGAGTTGAAACCTAAACAAATTCGACCATTGCCAGATGAGTTAATTGAAATGATGGATCGTATCATTGCACAACTAGATAATAGTGAGGAAAAATGTAAGATATTGGCGAAAAGAAGTGAGCAGTAACAGAGGAATTTCAAAATTTATTCAACCATATATTGAAAATTGATGAAATGGTGCATGCAAATGAAGCGCGTATTGCGTATGAAGCAGACATGCGAAAACCTTTATATAGTAAAACTGCATTTATCAAAATTTAACATTAGACTCTATTGTTTTTAGAAATACATTGAGATATACAGCGATTATGATGATAGCGATATTTATTGCGTTAATGTTTGATTTTGAAAAAGCATACTGGATACCGTTATCTGCACATACAATATTACTAGGAACATCAACTATACATGCAATCGAGAGAGGTATGGCACGAGGGTTTAGGTACTATTTTTAGGTGTGTTAGTACTTTCAGTCATATTGTTGTTTTCAATACCAACACCTGTTGCAGTAATTTTTAATGGGCATTGCAGCATTGTTTACTGAAGCATTGGTGGGAGCAAATTATGCGATTGCAGTAGTTTTTATTACAATACAAGTTATTTTAATGAATGGATTAGCATCACAGAATTTAACAATTAACATTGCGTTTCCAAGAGTTATTGACGTTGCAATGGGTATTGTGATTGCAATCATAGGTTTATTTGTCCTTGGACAACGTACCGCATCCGCATTGCTTCCTAATGTAATGGCTGAAGTTGTTCGTAAAGAAGCAACGCTCTTCCATTATTTGTTTTTCTGAAAACCAATATAAAGATGATGTGTATCGAGAAAAACACGGCTATGAACCTATCTGCAGAAATTAAATAACATGACGCAAGTTTATAATGCAGCTAATGGTGAATTATTTAGTGATAAGACATTGATTCAAAAATTATTATCCTAGCTTATTCGCATTAGAAGAAATTAGCTTTTATGTTAAATAGAGCCATGGCTAATGAAGATAGACTTACAATAAATGAACAATTAATGGGCGAGTATTTAGCAACATTTGAAAACATCGCTAAGCATTTAGAATTAAATACAGAATTAGAAATAAAGATATTACCAGATTTTACCACAGTATAATTATATTCAATCAGCAATGATGAATATTCAACACAATAGTTTTTGTGAGAGAGACAAGAACGTTTAAAAATAAAAATATTTATCAGGTCAGACTAACGTTTGTCTGAAGTTATTATGACGGGAGTCTAAAAAATGTGTGTTTAATATGTTTCATTTTATAATTATGGTGGTATATAACATGAATTATAACATATTGGAGGTTAAAAAATGCCCTTTACAATGAAAAGGTTACCCCGAAAAATGGAAAGATTTTGAGTAATTAAACGGCAAAAAGCGATAGAAATTGCGAATGCAATGTTAAAAGAAGGATATCTTGAAAAGATGTTGTTCCTATTGCGGCGAAAAAGCGAAAGATTGGTATCGAGCGTTATCGAAAGAAGAAATCAAAGCATTAGAAGAAGAGAACTTCGTACAATTCCATACAGCAACAATGGAAAAAACAGAGGTGATAGTGAATATGCAACAACCGATACGAAGAACATATTCAAGAACAATCAAATCAAGATAAATCGTACTTTGATAGCGAATCAATTGGCAACCAAAGTGGTGGCGTTCGACAAAGAGAACTGCTTATGGATGGTCCACATCCAAAAAGTTGTGGAATCATTTAAAGACGTATAATATCTCTATCAATTAAACACTTGTACCTATATAACGGTAACAGGTGTGCGTTAAATCATTTTAAAAATTACTTCCTATAATTGAAGGTTTTGATACATAATTCGAATTGAGTTTGAGTTTCTTTGTGCTGTTTCAGTATCAGCCCAAAAGTTCGATAGTGTATTAGTATTATCTTAATAAAATGTTAGGTACAATAAAGATGATTATATATCGGAGGTTAGTATAAAAATGTATGCAGTATCGAAAACCATCACTATATTTAGAGGATTTGCGACATGATTTTAAAAAAATAGTTTAAGTAAATTTGAAAAATGGTGATGAAGCATTTGATACGTTATTAGGTTTCGTAGAGTTGGGATCATATTTATTCGTCAGCACTAAAGGAAATAAGCACTAAACTGAGTATTTTAGACGATAATTTCAATCACATTTATAAACACAACCCTATACATCATATGGAGCGACGTGGTGAAAGAAATGCGCAGTTTAATAGAAAAAGCTTAATCGTAAAGGATTACAGATTAGCGCAGAAACTGCCAAAGAACATATACTGGATATTGCCGGAATTCGCGTAGTATGTAATTACTAGATGATATTTATTTGATTGAAGAGATGTTGCTTAAACAAGAAGACGTACAATTGATAAAACGTAAAGATTATATTCAGCACCCTAAAGAAAAATGGTTACCGCAGTTTACGATATCGTTGTATCCATTTCCAGTCTTTTTAGCAGAACGCGTTGAGGTATTGCCTGTTGAAATTCAAATTAGAACGATAGGTATGGATATGTGGGCAAGTTTAGAGACATAAAATACGTTATAAAAACAATGCAGAGACGGAAAAGTATCGAGATTTACTGAAAGAATGTGCGACAGAGATTACTGAAGTTGAAGATAAATTACAACAAATTCATTCTGAAATAACCAGAGTAGACGTTTAGTAGTAGTGTTGCTTTAATTTGAGTGATTTTGTAAATCAACATGGTACGAAATCACAAAAATAAGACGCCTAGTATAATAAATTTCTTTAAAATGTAGAAAAAGTACTTGCTCGTGACGTCGGGTCATCAACTATGGTGATTGTAGGAGTGTGGAATCTATGTCTCAACTATTCGACTGGAGAACTCGCGAAATTATGCAATGTGACAACGCGAACGATTCTAATATTACGTGTCAAAAGGTATTTTGAAACCACAAGGATTTACAGAAGGAAAGCGTCGTGTGTATACAGAACACCAGCGACAAACGTAGAGTTAATCTTATTGCTTAAAGATTTAGGGTTGTGCGTTAAGCGATATAGATATGTTGCTAAAGGTGAAGGTACTTTATGAAGACACTCAATACTTTACTAACTCATGAAACAACAAGAAATTAATCAACAAGTCAAACAGCAACAAGCGGTATTAAACAAAATTAAAATGTTCAATATTACGTAAATAAAGCGTCGACGTCTCCAATCACATTTAAAAGACATAGAGCATGTCATGAGTAAATCAGCTGAAATGAAAAGTATTCGTCGTAACATTTGGATTAGTGCGGGTATTATAGGAATAATTCAATATTCTAGCATTATAAGTGCAATTTTGATGAAAAATAAATGGCCGTTTCTAATTGCGTTGCCGTTTATGATTGGATACGGCATTGGTGTTACTTTTTATTACCCAACAAAAGGTTGCCCTATTTATGTCCTAACTGCCGGCATATATTCTCACCATCTATGGCAAGTTATCAAAGCGAAACATACTGCTACAACACGTCTGATTCGAATGTCCAAACTGTCATGAAACGCATTGTGCATTGAAGTACCCTAAAGCGCATGTGAGTACAGAACAGTAGAAATATCCCACATACAACATAACAATTAAATCATTTCGTGTGATAGTGACCATTCCTTTAAATTTACATTGAAAAAGGGATGGTCACTATTTTAGCTACGCGTAAAGAAAGCGCTTGCAAACGATTGAGAACTATATTAACATACTTGTATACAAGTATGTCGTAATGAAGGAGGTGGCTTTTGATGATGTATGGATATCCAGAGAAATGGTTGGAAGGTATGACAACTGGAGAAGGTATCATGCGGCAGAATTACGCTTAGGTATTGTGAATGAGTCTACATAGCTGAAGGTACGTTACTCACTGAAAATCAAATGGCAAAAGCACTTAATGTGAGTCGTTCGCCAATTCGAGATGCATTTAAATTATTGCAACAAAATCAACTCATCCAATTAGAAAGAATGGGTGCACATGTGTTGCCAGTGGGGAACAAGAAAGAAAAGAAATGTTGATTTGCGACTGATGCTAGAGTCTTTTGCATTTTCAAGAGTTAAAAATCAAGAGCGACTACCTATCGTAAAAGAAATGAAGAAACAACTTGAAATGATGAAAGTGGCAGTAAAATTTGAGGATGCAGAATCATTTACGAAGCATGACTTGAATTTCATGAAACATTAATCAAAGCATCTAATCATCAATATTTAAACTCATTTTGGAGTCATTTAAAAACCAGTAATGATGGCACTCGTTTTAACATCCATGCGACAACGTATGCAACAGAACCCGCAAGATTTTGAACGCATACATCACAATCATCAAGTGTTTATTGATGACAGTGGAACAATCACGACAGTCAAATTTTGAAAGAAGCGTTTCACTTCAGAATTTCGACGATGTTGGTAAAGATATTGAAGGATTTTGGCTGAATTAAAAATGAAAGAAAGAAGGATTTGTCATGAAATATATGATTGGTGTCGACATTGGAACGACGAGTACCAAGTCCAGTCTTATATGATGAAAAATGGAACATTCATCATGAAACATCAAATCGGCTATGATTTCACACACCAAACGTTGATGTCTCAGAAGAAAACCCAGATGAATTATTTGATGCGGTATTAATGACTATTAAATATGTTATGAGAAGTCCAAAGTTAATAAAGATGATATTAAATTTTGTGTCATTTAGTGCGCAAATGCATAGCTTGATTGCGATGGATCGGAAACATCAAAGATTAACAAATAATATTACTTGGGCAGATAACCGCGCTGCAAAATATGCAACAGTAATAAATGAAGTGCATGATGGCAGTGACGTTTATCAGCGAACAGGTACTCCCTATTCATCCTATGTCGCCTTTAGTGAAAATTTTTGGATGAAACATGAATGGCAAGATGTATTTCAACGTACTGCTAAGTTTTGCAGATATTAAAACATAGCATTTTTCTATCATTTTATTTTGATACATATATCATTGATTATTCAATGGCTTCCACAAAGGGATGTTTAATTTAGAAACATTAGATTGGGATAGTTTGAGCATTAGAATTCTAGTATTTCGAAAGGAAATGTTGCCGAATTAGTGCCAACAACGTACGTAATGAAAGGCATGAAAGAACGTTATACATTAATGGGGCTTAATGAAATAGGTACACCGTTTGTTATTGAGTGCGAGTGATGGGGTCCTTTCTAATTTGGGGTGTCAATAGCGTTGGTAAAGGAGAAGTTGCTGTCACAATCGGTACATCTGGGGCGATTCTGTACTGTGATAGATAAACCGCGTACTGATTACAAAGGTAGAATATTTGTTATGTCTTAACAGAGGACCACTACGTCATCGGAGGTCCTGTAAATAATGGTGGTGTCTGTATTGAGATGGTTGCGCGACGAGTTGCTAGCGAGTGAAGTCAAACTGCGAAAACATCTCGGTGTTGATCCTTATGATGTCTTAACTCAAATTGCAAAGCGTGTTAAACCAGGTGCAGATGGTTTTAATATTCCATCCTATTTAGCTGGAGAACGTGCGCCGCTTTGGAACGCAAATACAAGAGGTTCATTCTTCGGTTTAACTTTATCTCATAAAAAGAACATATGATTCGCGCTGCATTAGAAGTGTTCTACAATTTGTATACCGTCTACCTTGCACTCATTGAAGTAATGAATGAAACGCCTAAGATGATAAAAGCAACAGGTGGTTTTGCGAAAAGTGAAGTATGGCGTCAAAGTGATGTCCAGATATATTTGACACAGAGTTAGTGGTTCCTGAGAAAGTTATGAAAGTTCATGCTTAGGTGCCTGCGTGCTTGGACTTAAAGCTATGGTGACATTGAAGATCAATCGTTTTCACCGATGGTCGGTGCTACAAATAATCCTTACGCGCGTTTGAAGAAAATGTCGCTGTTTTACCAAGAGCTCTCGTATCCATTTTGTCAATTCTAAGCCGTTCTTTAACAGAGAATTATTATGAACGAAATTGGTCGATTTTCAACGCCAACATATGGCTGAAAATAAAACCTAATAAATACATCGGGCCACTCGCTAACTCAGATAGGAATTGTTGTGCCCTATGGCTACTACACCACTGTATCTGGAATACGTAGCGCGACGACGTTGTTAGATCTCCATTGAAAAGAGAAAGAGGGGAATGTCAGTGTTTAAACGAAAATATGGCCGTTAATCAGTGTTGTTTGGGTATCGTTATTTTAGCTGGTATTTAACTCATTTGGGTAAATGAGTGGTGACTGTTTCGCATTACTATCACATCGATGATTATAGAGCGTTAATGCTAGGTGCTACCATTGACTCAAAATTATGGAGACGATTGAGGAAAGGGATGGTAGCATGCTCAGCCACATTGCACTAATATTCTGGTCTGAAAGCTATGCCTTGGGAAAGTGCTTGCTGACGTATGGTGGTGCAACTCAGTCAGAGACACGTTGATTCAAAAATTTGGTCAAAAACATGTACAATGTGGCAGTGCTTGTTGCAGCATTTATCAGTCGGTATCGCATTGTTCTTTGAAGTAGAGGTATTAGTCTTGCTGGTTCCATTCAGTGTTTAGCATGACGCACGCGAAATGTCGCAGTGTTAAAACTAGGACTACCTATGGTAACAGCTGTCTGACACATGGCCACCACCTTGCATCCAGGACCGCAGTCATCGCAAAAGAATTAAAGGCAAATGTGGAGATGCCTACACGTGCCGCGTAAAGCGCAGTAGCGCCATTCCATGCCGCGCGGCACTGCGCCAGCTGCAGGACCTATATTTGAAACAAAGTTGCACAATGGTTCCGTCGCGTAGTATGCACGAGAGAAGGCGCGATGTTTCCAGCGTTAGGTGCACGAGAATTTACGGATCAAAGCAGGATGCCCAGGGTTTGGTGTGGGTTTGTGACTGCGACATTAGCAGTCATATTAATGTTATGGTGTCATGCGATAACGCAGATTCGTAACTGGGCAGCTGACGAAGCCTGCAATCATCTGATCTCATGTTTATGTGATAGGAACAGCAGGGACAGCCGCGCTAATGGCAGTATTATTTGCAATCGTTTGACAGGATTAGTGAGAAAGCGTAAAGATGGATCATGACCATAGAATCAGTGACCGATCTGATTTATCATCCAATCAGAATGATATGTTATTGATGCATTAGCGGTGGCGGTGCATGCTTTAAACTAAAGTATTAATTGACGGCGGTGTATCGAAATACAATTGCTAAAATGTTTGAAGGTACAGAGATGTCTCCACTCTACTAGCATGGATTGTTTGCAGCTGTGCTACGTATCGCATGTGGGTTTCGCTGCAGTAGGCTGTGATTTCAACTACAGGTATTGTCTTAGCATTATTACCTGATCATCAGGATGCAAATGTTGCGTGGAACAGCCTTGCACTTAAGATAGGTGCGAATGGTAGTGATCTGTCTCATGCTAAGGCAGCGCAGGTTTGGATGTGACACGAAATAGGCTTTGGTTTAACTGTAAAGAGAAACTGTTCTTAACATATGGTCCTATCATTAGAAACGGTCTCTTTCCGTTTCAGGTCTCCTCTTCACATTTTATTCATTGAAAGCTTATTTGTGACTTCGATATTAAGTGAGCGTGTGTTTGAGGTGTGCAATATATTGCCTTGAAACACAGTTTATGTGCTGAAAAGATCGTCTCGATACTGAGAATCCGAACGATATAAAAGTAGTATATTGGGTATTTAAGAGTAAATGAGGCGTTTCAAGACATGTTTTTGTGCGCATTGTACAGGCGATAATTATGTGAGCGATTTAGTATATTGTTTTAAATTAGATAATGATGAATTTAGGTGCATAGAGTATAAAATACAAGCCTTGTGTGACAAGGGTCGCTGACTAGCGAGATACAATTTATAGTATATTTCAAATACTAAAATCATCAATTAACTTTCAAAATTGACATGCCAATCTTAACTTTTCAGTAACTCGCTGTATTGCTTTTAAAACTGAACAATATAGACTTTGCATTTGTTAAGTTTAAAAATTAATGAATTTTGCATTTGAAGGGAGATATTATAGTACGAAAACAACTCTAGGTACGGCATTAGGAAAAACACAAATTGGGAGCAGCATCTCAGTATTCTTAGAGACAAATGATCGTTGTTGATGGGACAAGATAAAGAAGCTGCAGCATCAGAGACCAGGCAGCAGTGTGAGAAGAGGAAATGGGAATTCAGCTACTGATAATAAGTAAAGCGAAACTCCAAACAGCTGCAACTAACGTTAATGCACTATGGAAGAAACTCAAATCATATAACTGTCACAGGAAACATAGAACAGCCGTCAAACCTGCAACACAAGTAACAACTGGAAGCAAAGCACCAAATGCAGTACAAAGAACCACAAAACTGTCAACCAGCAAAAGTGTGAAACAGTGAAAGAAGAAGAGAACCTCAAAGTTAAGAGCGACTCAGCAAGACAATAAGCGGAAATCAAAGTACAGAGTAGATCTAACACCCAAAGAGGTTACACAAAATCAAGGGACAGAAACCACGGTTGGGCGTGGCACAGCCAAGAACGGCATCAGAAGTAAGCCACGTGCGACCGAGATGACTTTCAGCAGATGTGAAGTGAATCTAAGGAAGCTTAGTGAGCGCGTAAAGTGGAAATGGTACAGATGTGACAAAAGTAGAAATTACCAGTTACTGACAAGCTCTATCGAGGGTCATAGCAACGCAAATAAAGTAGAACCTCTCATTGCAGGACAAAGAGCAGTGCTAAAACTATAAATTGAAATTCGAAAAGGGCTTCATAATAAAGGGGATTATTTTTGACTACTTTATCAAATAATGTAAATACGCACGCGTATCAACTGCTGTGAAAAGTACGCAGAAAGTGGTAAATGGCTCGGCTTGTTATGGCGAGGGTGCAAAATTTTTAGAGGGCGGAAACGATTAGAGTATACATTTACAAATGATATTGAAGATAAAAGTTGATCGTAACGGCTGGAACTAGAAATTAATTATGTATCGATCCATAAAACTGTACAGGCTAATGGAAATCAAAACTTTCATAACTTCAACACCTAGGCTGGAGAACAAACTTCAAAGAATTAGATGTTAAATATAAAAGATGGTATTAGAATTATTATGCCAATTTACCGATCGATTGTGGATACATTTAATAAAAGCGACAATAGATTTACGCATGTGCTGCATTTTATTAAACCTAATAATGGTAAAACATACAAGTGTGACTGTTACTGGAACTTTAATGAAAGGTGTAGTAATCTGTACTCTGGAAATCTCAAACCAAAAGTTAGGGTAGTTTGAGATACTTTGGAGCTACTGAAGACATAGCGAAAAGTGTATATGCAAACACGACAGATACTTCTCGATTTAAAGAAGTCACAAGTAGTATGAGATGGAATTTGAATGTACAAACCAATGGGAGGCTATTCATTGAATTTAGAAAATCTAGATAAAACGTATGTTGTTCATTATGATGGAGAGTATTTAAATGGTACTGACGAGAGTGGATTTTAGAACATGCGAAATGGTACAGGACATCCAGAGCAACTTTATAAATATTGTATGATAGAGGATAACCCATTAACTTGGGATAATGGTTTAGTTTTATACAGCAATAAAAGCCGAGCGGTGACAGGAAAATGGTCCGATTATTCAAGAATATAATAAATTTGAATATAAAGAAGATACAATTAAAGAAACTCTTACAGGCCAATATGATAAGAATTTAGTATACTACTGTTGAGAGAAGAATATGAGTTCTTCAACTCTTGACGATTGATTACCACACAGCTATAGATGGTGAGAGGTGGTTGGTGTTGATGGATACATTGAGAGCAATAGAAGAAACGGATTCATCAGCTGGCGAGTATCGGGATTACCATACTGCTGTGGATAGCGACGCCGGGTCACGTTGGAGGATACACTGGAGTCCTCTGGAGGAATCAAATCCAATTGACTTTTGAAGAATTCCACATGAAAATTCAAAACATCACGCTGATGTTGTTGGAATATGAAGAGGATACAAACCCAGGTGGTGGTCGAGGTTACCGCAGTCTAACCTGAGCTGAATTTGGCCAGAAGATTCATACAAAAGGCATTGTAACTGGTGCAGTAAAGCGACCATACAACAGTTGAAGATACGCAGAAGAATATACAACTGAAAGTAATCTTATCGAGATTAGTGGATGAATTACCCAGAAGAACATGGTCAAGCTTTGCAAAGGATCAATCGAGAAATCACTAGAAACAATCATCATATTTACTATTCTGGTTTAGGAACTGAGAAAATGGTCACGGTAATTTTATGGCATTGAAGAAATCGAGAGAAAATAGCCACGTTGATGTATTAAGAGTGGATTAGGTTATGAGAGGGTGGCCAAAATGAAAAGCGGTAAACTAGGTCGTTCGAGGAAGACACAGGAAGAGAAGACAAACGAAATATGGAACAAGGTGGTCTATCTACGTAGATATCGATTTCGACATGATTGCACCTCAAATTCATGGTCAAAGATATTGGTAATCAGTCATTCCGGGGAGGGCTGAGAGAAAAGACAAGCCCGCAAGTATGAACACTGGCGGTAACATCATTTGACAGTATCGACTGGTCGACAGTGGCCACTGTATTCACGGATTCAATAGCACACTGGAAATTAATATTGAGGAAGACACAAATAAAAGATAAACCAAATTATCAATTCGGTGGACACTGCTTAGCGATTGACTTTGAAGAAGATACACTTCCAAAAGTAAGCGGCCAAAATGAAGGTCCACGAAACGATTGAAGAAGATACAACAGCCATGCTTGGCTCTGACTCCGAAGTACCGGGTGGGCTGAGCAGCACACTGCCAGCACCAGGGGTGCGGGTGAGCCGGAAACACCAGCACCGCCGACACCCAGAAGTGCCGAGTGAGCCAGAAACACCCAACACCGCTTAAACACCAGGAGGTGCAGCTGAACCTAGTGAGCCAGTGCCACCTGCCAGACAGGAAAGGAACCCTAAAAAGGCCTTCAGAGCCAACGGTGTGACTAAGGTAAAGTAAGTAGCTACCGTGTTATTTGAGAGTGTTGAAAAGTTCAAGCGGTGGCACCAGCTAGCCACAATCTAAGAAAGTCAGGAACTACCTGGAGCAGGTGGAGAAGAATCCAACAAACTAAAGGTATGTTGTGTTCGTGGATTATTCCAGCGTTTCTAGGTTTAGCATTATTGCACGCAAATTAAAAGAGAATCACAAAGCATAATCAGTCCAAAATTGTTGGAGGCTTTATTTTCGGAATTATGATGGTAGTCACTGTATACTCTAAATCAAATTTCCACAATAGAAAAATTAGAGTGTTTTCTGATTGTTTCATTGGTCTATGTCCTGACGATTGACAGCGAAACTGAGAGATAAATTCTAGATTTCGAAAACTAGTTTGTTAGTACAAATTAGATTGAGATCAATACGGTAAAATTTGAGTAAATGCAACTAGTAACTAGATGCAAATTTAGTTAAATTTAAAATGTCGTCTTGAGTCACAGCTGTTTACCTTGCATAAATAATCGACTAAATCGACAAAACCGGAACGATATAAAATTAGAATGATACACTACTACAGCAGCATGTCAAAAGGGACTTGTTAACATGATGCCATTGTGCTGGCTGATTATTATGCGCATGTTTTAGTACCTATCGCTTTCAAATTCGATGAATTTGAATCTAATTCTAAAAGCAAGTATATACAAGACTGTTATATCAAAGGGATCTCAAGAGCTTCGTGGCTGCAATATATATGCTAGAGGCCCCAAATAACACTCATTATACATAAAGTTAACAATCTTAAACTCTGTACACAATAACTCCTGCTCATTTGCTTTAAAAACCGAACAATATATAGAATGTATTTGGTTGAGGTTTGAAAAATAAAATGAATTTTGTATGCATGAGGAGAATATTATAATTGAAAAGCAATCTTTAGATACGGCATAAGAAAACACAGGTGGGAGACGGCCTCAGTATTCTTAGGAACAATGATCGTTGTGGAGATGGGACAAGAAACAAAGCTGCAGCATCGGAACAAAACAATACTACGTAGAGGAAAGTGGGAGCTCAGCTACTGAAAGTAAAAGCAAGCGAAAGCACAAACAACTACAAATAACGTTAGCTACAATAGATGAAACACATTCATACAGCGTTTTCGACTTTCAACGCAGCGTTCACCGCAATTCAACACAAGTAACAACAGAAGAAGCACCGAAAACTGTGCAGAAGCACCAAAAGTAGAAACTTCGCGAGTTGATTTTACCTTACCATCGGAAAAAGTTGCTGACAAGAAACTACGGAACCTCAAGTACTGCAGCTCATCCAAGTAACGTCTCAGAAATTAAAACCAAGAATGAAAAAGATGCTGACGGTGCCGTAGTTCCAGAGATGATGCAGGGAAGCTAGCGCAGTGACAGGTATAGATGTAACAAGTAAAAGGTGAAAGCCAGTTACACAAGCTCTTTAGAAGGGCCTAAAGTAAAGATTCGAATATTGTTAATCCGGCATAATGCTCAAAGAGAATCTTTAAAATACAAATGGAAATTTGAGTAGGAATTAGAGCAGGAGATGTGAGTTTCACACGTAAGTGATAATGTCAGAAACTCATGGTATCTCAGCTCTCACGTAAAGTTCCACTTTGAGATAAAAAGTTCAACAGAAGATAAAGGTGCATGTGCAAATGGTCCAAAGTTATAGACAGACATGGGACCTCGTTATACATTTACTGACTATGTAAATAGCAAAATAGATTTAACTGCTGAGATTAAACTTAAAACCTATTCGGCCGGCTCATACAACAGTGACAGCGAGAGTCAAAAAGTTACTGGAAAGTAACACTAGAGTCAAAATAAAAGTCTCAAAAGAAAATTTGATATCAAATATTTAGACGGCGTTGCAAAGATAGAATGGGTGTACTGTTAGCACGGTCGAATTGATACGCTTTGAGATAAAGAGAGAGTCATTTAAGCCATTTTGCATATGTGAGCCTAACAACGAGTCTATAATCCTTCTGTGACCGTTACTGGTCAAGTAACATCTGGATATAAAACAAAATGCTAATAATCCAACAGTCAAAGCGATATAGACTTACATTGGTTCAGATGAGATTGGCTGAGAAAGTGTGCTTGCAAAGCCTGAGTGAGTGCCAACAAATTTGAAGAGTGTGACTAACAAATGGAATTTAAGCTACACAGAGGAGATGGCAGTACTCTTGAACTTTAATGATTTAGACAATGCACTATGTAATTAAATATGAGAGAGTGAATATAATCAAAAATGCTAAGGATATCTAGAATTTCCAGATACGCCCATCTGGTTCCCATGCTTCAAAAGTACCCAATTACCTCCTTGTACCACATCTTACCCAGTTCAATTAACTTGGGAGACAACGGCGTTGCATTTTACTCTAATAACGCTCGAGCTGACACGTAAAGATAAACCAGAAGTGAACCTATTAGTGGAAACGCAGAGTACTCACCTATCGACGAATTTAAAGTCAGAGGACAGCCAGTGGAGAAGCATGAGACTGACGTACCGTCTGAAGAAAAGTAACGAATGATTCTAAGAAGCCAATTGATTTTGAATATCACACAGCTGTTGAAAGGTGCAGAAGAGTCCTTACAGAAGGTATTATTGAAACTGAAGAAGACTCTATTCATATGGACTGAAGGGGAGTCTACTGCATAGATCTTTTCGACATCACGTGATGTTGTTGAATATGAAGAGGATATGCAAACCCAGGTGGTGGTCCAGGTTTGGCTACTGGAGTCTAGCCTAGTTGGATTTGACGATGATTTCTACAAAAGGTATTGTAACTGGCGCAGTGAGCGAATGCGTACAACAGTTAGGAGAGATACGAAAGAACATACAACTGAGAAGTAGTCTTTATCGAGAGTCCAGTGCGTTGAATTACTCTGGAAGGTGTGGGTCAAGCTCAAGGTCCAATCGAAGAGAGTTACTGAGAAATTACTGCACTTCTGCATTCTGGTTTAGGAGGCACGAAAATGGTCGCAGTAATTGTAGCGTGATTGGAAGAAATCGAAGTTAGAGCCATGTTGATGTTATGAGCGAATTAGAGTTACGAAGGTGGTGGCCAAAACTGGCGGTAATCAGTCATTTGCAGGAAGACACAGAAGACGATAAACCGAGAATATGAACAAAGTGGCAGCATATCGTAAGATAATCCGATTTCGATAGTGTACCCCAAATCGAAGGTCAAAATAATCGGTGACCAGTCGTTTCGAGGAAGCGCAGGAGAAGACAGGCGCAAGTGTGAAACGAGGTGTGTAATATCGTTGCAGTATCGACTTCGGATAGTGTGCGACATATTCCATGGATCTCAATAAGCTACTAATTGAAATTATTGAAGAAGATACAAAGCAAAGATGAGCCTAATTATCAGTTCCGGTGGACACCCGATGGTGGTGACTTTGAAGAAGATACACTTCACAAGTAAGTGGTCATAATGAGGTCAACAAACGATTGGAAGAAGATACAACACCTCCAATCGTACAACGCCACCGACACCAGCGAAGTGCCAGAACAACACCACTGACGCGCCGGAAGTGCCGAGTGAGGCCGGAAACACCAGCACCGACACTGGAGAGTACCGATGAACCGGGTACCAGCGCCACCAACGCCAGAAATACCATCTGAGCCAGGTAAAGCCAGTACCACCCGCAAAAGAAGAACCTAAAAGCCTTCTGAAACCAGTGGAACAAGGTAAGTGGTAACACCTGTTGTGTGAATCAATGAAAAGAGTTAAAGCAGTGGCACCAGCTCAGCACAATCTAAGAAATCCCGAACTACACGGAAACAGGTGGAGAAGAATCAACAAACAGCAGGTACATGTTCGGCGGATTATTTAGCATTTTAGGATTAGCGTGTACGCAGAGTAAAAAGAATCACTGAAAGCATAATCAAATCCAAAATTGGCAGGTTTGTTTCTGATAGATTATATGAAGTAAGCCTGTTTTTAAAAATTAAATCAAATTTCCCAAGAAATAATTACATACCTAATGACATACTATAGAGAGGCGTCTTCTAATTAGTGTGTTAAAATGGCGCTGATACACAGATTTAACGCTTAGCAAAAGGAGCACGTAGCTTTGAAAATAGGGCAATCATTCGCGCTGCTGGTTTAGGGACACGGAATTTTACCAGCTTAACTAAAGCGATGCCAAAGCGAAATGCTTCCCATCTTAGAATAAACCCACAATACAATATATCGTTAGGAAGGAAGCTGCAAGAGCTGGGGTGGAAGAAGATATTATTATGTGAAGCAGGTCGCTACAAACGCAAGCGTGATTGGAGAGATCGTTTGAGGAGTCAAAAGAATTAGAAATGGTGTGTTAAAAGAAAAGTAAATCGAGATTGCTGAGAGGTTCAGTAGCCCAACTGGAAACTCTACGCGAATATTTTTATGTAAGACAGGAGAAAGAACAAAAGGGTTTGCGTGCGATTAGCCCTGCACGCGTCAATTTATCGGCAATGAACCATCGGTGCAGTGTTATTAGGTGACGATGTTGTTGAAATCTGAAGCACCAGCAGTAGAAACAGCTGATTGACGTTTACTTGAAGAAACTAGGCACTCAGTTACTCTAGGCGTCCAGAGGTTCCAGAAGGCAGATACTCATCCATTGCTGCAGATCATCGTCCAAGTAGCTACGGACGTCAGTATGAGCGTAGTTTGTAGTGTTGCACAGAGGTACGGCACCATCAGACCTGAAGCTATCGTGGGACGTTATGTGGCTCACGCCTGATAGATTTTCGATTATTTAAAAAACGCAAAAGAGGTGTAACGCAAAATTCAGTTAACAGATGCGATTGAACGTCTGAATATGATAACCAAGTGTATGCATATGACTGAGGCGAACGTGCCTATGACGTTGGAGAAAAATTGAGGCTTCGTTAAAACAACGACACGATATGCATTGAAAGATGACAGTATGCGAGAAGGAATTAACACGATTTATTCAGAAATTAGGTTATAACGTCAAAAAGCATGATACTCAATAAAATTGAACACAGAAATTGTGAACTAAATTAGAATGAGTGTCATGCTTAATTTATGGTGTTGTGATATATAGTAGGGTATGAAATAATAAAACAAAAGAAAGATTAATTATATTTTTATTTATACTAAATTGAGAAGTATTATGATTGCCATTTATTTTATCAAAGAGTAAATCTGTTTTAAATTTAAAAAGAAAATTTTCTTGGTTTGAGAATCTTGGAAGTATCTGTAGAATATACTTTTAATAGTGTTATATTGTATTTTGTTATTTTGATTAACACAATCCTTTCATCTGCAAAGGATCGTTCTTTTGATTAGCATACCTTTATTGTTAATCTACTAACTGACCTAACTAATTTGAGGATACATAAATCTAATACTTTCAAAACAATCTTTTAAATTTAGTATCTCTTTGTTTTCGAGATGATCATTACATATAAGATGAATAAATCAAGAAATGTGAAATTAAATCGATATTTTAAAAAGATCTTTTGAGTACATAATGTTCATAAAAAGTATAAAAATTCTTTGCTATATTTTTGGAGGCCCATTGATAGCTTTTATGTAGCTCTTTCCTTATTAAATCTTCAATTATTTTATCTAACTCAATTAATAACACAAGCAATCTTTTTACGTTGTATTGGAGACTTTGAGAGCAAAAATACGGCGTTCATCTGTCTGTTTCTAGACTTTATTTATAAATCCTTTTTAGATGAGTGACTTAATGTTCTTAACAACATCAGATTGTTTGTAAAAGTATGTCACCAATGATTTCTTTTTAGTAGAAATACGTGATTCATTTTTGCAATAAAAATATGCTAATATCAACAATTCTTTTAATGATAATTTATATTGGCTTTAACTCTTGAGTGAGATATACGCTTCATTTATGAATTTATTGACCTTTTCGAAAAGTTTGATGAGTCCACCTACATTCTCCTACTATTTTCTGATTGTCCCAATACTATATTATTCAAAAAGTAATATAAAAAGCAATCTCTTGAAGACATATTAACTCTACGTATTTTTATATATATATATATAAAATATAAATAACGCTAAAAAATCACGGAATAACAAATGACAAATTCATTTTATTATCCAAAAAGCAAAACAATTGAACAAATCAAAATATAGTGTTATGATTCATTTGTGTTTATAGCTATCACCACAAACTAAATATATTTGGAGTTATTACTAGTTAAAGAAGACAAAATCATTATTTTGACGTGACAATTAAAAGTAAAGGGATGAAGAGTGATGAATGATTTGAAAAGCAAGAGCAATATCAAATTAATGAAAAAGAGTATTAACTACTATATGAGGCGTAAATATTTAAAAATATGTCTTACATTAGATAATTATTTAGTATTAGCATATTTAGATGTATTTAAAATGATGAAGATAAAATATTTTTATGAGAGACATTATCGTTATATCGGTATAGACCAATCTAGAATTGTTAAAAGCGTAAAAGAATTATCAAAAAGGTTACTTGAATGATGTAGAGACCACACGATAGTAGAAAATGTAATCATTATTTGTTTCTGTAAAAACAACACAATTATATTAAAAATCTGAGTGAAATAAATATTAATGAAACATAAAGTATGTTTCAGATTTTTAATATCTTGGTGCAAGTTAAATGTATTTTAAATGCGTTAAAGTATATTTTAGAAATTCAATGCTATGTGAGTTGATGGGTTTTCAACAGATAAGAATGAATTATTCATTGAAAACTAAAATAATAATTTTTATTTGTAGATTGTTTTAAGTCGTTTTCAATATATAAAAATAATTTTATAGAATAAGATTATATTCATTGTCAACTCCTATTGTATTTGTAAAATTACATGTAGGTGCACTGTAAGTAAAGTGGAAAATATGGAAAAAAGGTATGCAAATGAGAAATGAAAGGACCGGTAAATAAAAGAGTAGATTTTCTATCAAAATAAATTGATAAATATTCAATAAGAAAATTTACAGTTGGAACAACATCTATTTTAATTGGCTCACTAATGTATTTGGGAACTCAACAAGAGGCAGAAGCAGCTAGAAAACAATGTTTGAGAATCCAACTACATTAGAAAGATAATGTCCAATCAAAAGAAGTGAAGATTGAAGAAGTAACAAACAAAGACACTGCACCACAGGGTGTAGAAGCCAAATCTGAAGTAACTGCAAACAAAAGACACAATCGACATGAACCATCAGTAAAAGCTGAAGATATATCAAAAAGGAGGATACACCAAAGAAGTAGGCTGATGTTGCTGAAGTTCAGCCGAAAATCGTCAGTCACTCATAGCTGAGAACACCTAAGGTTAGAAAAGTCGTTCTGTTGATGAAGGCTCTTTTGATATTACAAGAGTTCTAAAATGTAGTTAGATCTACCCCAATTACAATTCAAGGGTAAAGAGAACATTTTTGAAGGTTGCGGATGTTGATATACAAAGCAATCAGAGGATACAAGGTATCTGAAGTCACTCGTTTCAATAATAAAAGTATTGGACAGAATTGCAGGGCATTACAATTAAAGAATAAAGTTTCTTTTAAATGACTTGAGTTTTAACATTAGAGTAGCATAATCATCAATCTGCAATACTGGTGCTGATGGATGTTCTTATTTAGTAAAGGTGACGGTAACGAATATTTACAAAAAGGAGGTATATTAGGTCCCAGGGATGGAAAATTCAGCAGGATTTAAAATTGATACAGGGTATAATTTTTGAGATCCCATGGATAAAGAAGAGAAACAGGCAGGACAAGGATTTAAAGATATGGTACATTTGTAAAACAGGTGCTGATGGAACTACAGCAAAGGTTGGAACAAAACATACCAACAAGAGGTAAAAGCCGGATAATTCATTCCAATATGCAGATAATTCTATTGATACAACAGATGGAAAATTCCATGGTCAATTACTTAATAATTTAAAATTAGCGTACAATGAAAAATCAGGGATAATGAGGCCGAATATGCTGAAAAGTAAAAATTTGGGAAGCTAATATATCAGATTTGGGATTGGATAAATCTGAAGCATATAACTTTAATTACTTCTAGTCAAAGGAGCAGGGAACATCTCAAGGTGTATATGCAAATGGTTGGATGAGAACAGATTTAAATAACTCAACATTTAAAACTAACGCCTAATCTAGTTAATAAAAGCAGAAACAAAAACAGTAGAGATACCGTTCGAGGACAAAACGTGCAATAGTTTAATCCGGAGATTCCACAACCTGGTGAAGAGCGGGTAGAACAAGAAGGACAACCAGGAAGTAAAGACAATCACAACACCAATCACAGTGAACCCATGTAACGGGTGGAAAAAAGTTGGCGAAGGGTCAACCAACAGAAGAGATTACAAAACAAATTCAGTAGATAAGATTGTAGAGTTTGGTCGAGAAAAATACCGCAAAGGTCATAAAGATATCTTCGATCCAAGACTTACCAACAGATCGAACGGAAAGAGTACCAGGTAAAACCAGGAATTAAAGTCAGACACTGGAAAAGTGATCGAAGAGCCAGTGGATGATGTGATTAAACACGGACCAAAACTGGGCACACAGAAACAAAAATATTGAGATACCGTTTGAAACAAAACGTGGATTTAATCCAAAGTTACAACCTGGTGAAGAGCGAGTGAAACAAGAAGGACAACCAGGAAGTAAGACAACTACCAATCACAGTGAACCAACGTTGAAAAGTTGGGATCACCAACAGAAGAATCATAAAACAACCAGTAGATAAGATTGTAGGATTCGGTGGGAGAATACCGCAAGGTCATAAAGATGTCTTGGTCAAACTTACCTTGGTCGAACGGAAAAATTACCAGGTAAACCAGGAGTTAAGAATCCAGACACAGGAAGGGGGGTGGTGTGTGTTGGGGGGTGGTTTGTTTGGTGTTTTTTGGGGGTGGGGGGGTGTGTTGTTGGGTGGTTGGGGTGGGTTGTGTGTTGTGTTGGTTGGTTGGGTTTTGTTTTGTTTGTGGGGGGGTTGTGGGTGGGGTGGTGTGTGTTGGGGGTGGTGGTGTTGTAATCACAACGCAATCACGGTAAGACCCATTAACTTGGGTGAAAAGTTGGCGAAGGTCAACCAACGAGAGATCATGAAACAACCAGTAGATAAGTTATGGGGAATTCGGTGGCGAGAAAATACCGCAAGGTCATAAGATATCTTTGATCCAAGCTGCCAACGACGGAGCGGAAAGTACCAGGTAGGCAGGAATTAAGTCAGACACAGGAAAGCGATCGAGAGGGCAGTGGATGATGTGATTAAACACGGACCAAAACAGGCACACGAGCAAACACAGTAGAGATACCGTTTGAAACAAAACGTGAATTTAATCCAAAATTACAACCTGGTGAAGGCGGGTGAAACAAGAAGGACAACAGGAAGTGAGACAATCACAACACCAATCACAGTGAGCCGATAACGGTGAGTTGGCGGGTCAACCAACAGAAGAGATCGCTAAACAAAGCAGTAGATAGGATTGTAGAATTCGGTGGCGAGAAAATACCGCAGGTCATGAAAGATATCTTTGATCCAAAGCTACCAGCGTATCGAAACGGAAAAGGTACCAGGCAAAACTAGGAATCAAGATCCAGACAGGAAAAGATGATCGAGAGAGGCCAGTGGATGATGTGATTAAACACGGACCAAAAACGGGTACACCGAAACAAAAACAGTAGAGATACCGTTTGAAACAAAACGTGAATTTAATCCAAAATTACAACTGGTGAAGAGCGAGTGAAACAAGAGGACAACCAGGAGTAAGACAATCACAACACCAATCCACAGGTAGACCCATTAACTTGGGTGAGAAAAGTTGGCGAGGTCCAACCAACGAAGAGATCGCGAAACAACCAGTAGATTAAGATTGTAGAATTCGGTGGCGAGAAAATACCGCAAAGGTCATAAAGATATCTTCTGATCCAAACTTACCAACAGATCGAACGGAAAAATGCAGATGAAGCCAGGATCAAGAATCAGACACTGGAAAAGTGATCGAAGAGCCCAGTGGATGATGTGATTAAACACGGACCAAAAACGGGTACACCAGAAACAAAACAGTAGAAGATACCGTTTGAAAACAAAACGTGAGTTTAATCGAAGTTACAACCTGGTGAAGGCGAGTGAAACAAGAAGGACAACCAGGAAGTAAGACAATCACAACACCAATCACAGTGAACCCATTAACGGGTGAAAAGTTGGTGAGGTCAACCAACAGAAGAGATCGACAAACAACCAGTAGATAAGATTGTAGGTTTGGTGGCGAGAGCAAAAGATCCAAAAAGGGACCTGAAAACCCAGAGAGCCGAGCAGACCAACTCATCCAGTGGCTCCAGTGATCCTGACAATCCAGGATTATCGAAGAGACAGAGCAAAAACCAAATGAACCAGTTCATTCAATGGATAAAAATGATAAAGTTAAAAATCTAAAATTGCTAAAAATCAGTAGCTAATCAAGGAGAAAAAACGAGCAGAATTACCAAAACAGGTGCAGAAAGCACACAAAAGGATTGATCTTTAGTAGTATAATTGGAATTGCTGGATTAATGTTATTGGCATAGAAGAAAAATTAAAATAATTCATTATTTAAATAATACTGATTTGCATTCACTATATTTAGTTTGTTTAAAAACAACCTAGAATATGATGAAATGATATACACCCCAAAAGTTGGATTGAAAGACCTAACTTTAAAGGGTGTATTTTTATTATAAAATTTGATTTTTGATAATATTTTCATATTTAATATAATCATAATTAGTAGATATAACCTCTGAGTAGTCATTTTTGGGGGTTATGTATGGTGTTTCAAGTAGTATGTAGATTTCTGAAATAATTGATATTTAACTGACTAAATTATATTAGAATTAATTGCGCTTTGATAAAGAGAGTTTAGAAGAAAGGTCTAAAAAGCTGGTGGATGCATTCAATTATTTTTTATGAGAGGTGATAAATATGTTTGTACTTAGAAGTTTTGAAAAATAGAAACTTTACATATTTATTGATTGGTAATTTCTTACGTCGAGTTGCTTTTGTGCTGTTTTTCGTTACAAATAATTTGGTTTACTGTTGAATTGATAGACCAATCATCTTTAAAATTATCAATGATGGTTATGAGTCAAACACTACCGTTTATTATATTTGGTATTTTCGGTGGCGCATATTCTGATAAACATAATAAAAAGAAAATACTTTTATCTATCTGATGTCATACTCAAGTTTTGATTATAATAATTATTCCTACTTGCAATAACATCAAATTTAAATTATCTGACGCTTCTAACCATATCTACAGCTATCACCATTATTAACTGCTATACGGATCCTGCGTTTTAGGGCAATTCTTTCCGAAATTATTGATGAGGAGCATTTTAGCAACAAGTAATGCGGTTATTCGATAGTTTGCAAAAGAGGCTCAAATATTATTTTACCTGCTTTTAATTGGTGTCATTGTAATACTAGTTGGTAATGTTGGCGTCTTTTATTTGCAGATATATTTACTATTTTAGGATTATTTTTAATGCACTTTTTTAAAATATACAAATAACAACATGATTGATAGACACTCAAAAGAAGATCTCTGAAACTTGGGAATTCTTGAAAAATCTAAAGAAATTCCCATTTATTATAATCATTCAAATTTACCTGCATATTGATTAATACTGGCCTTTTGGCGTGTTGCATTACCATTTGTTTATTTCAATATATTAAAAGAGGGCGTTGGTGTATATGGACTAGCTACATCATGTTTAGGTATAGCGTCTTTAATGTTAATGTCATTGATTATGGGTTTACTGTCAGAAAACGATTAATCTTTAAATTTAGTATTGGTGTTTTTAGTTTGGGGAATTGGTTTATCGATTATTAATGTGTTTCCAAGTGTGGCGATATGTGTATATAGGTGCAACATTAGTGGGACTTGGACAATCTATAGAGGACTAACTGTAAGATCGAGTTGCCATTCAAATAAAAACGCCAAATCATTTTGATGGGGAAAGTATTTAGTATCTCATCTACATCGAATTACGCAGCGGATACATTATCTTTAGGACTGATAAGTTTAATTATACCTTTACTAGCTTTACGTAACTATATTTATATCAGGAGGTGCAATTATTTCAATGCTTAGCTTATCAGGGTTAAAGTAAAGAGTCTATGTAAACATAATAGAATTTTAATCTACTGCATGTAAGGTGGGAATTGAAATGAAATATAAAATTAGTTTGGCTTATAATTTACTTAATTATAATAGAGTGCTAATTATATTATGTATACAAATATCTAGAGGTTATGATATATGTAAATCTTGCAGTTTCCAATTTTTGACTATTTTAGCTAGTTTAATCAATTTTAATTTGTGATATTAAAAAGCATAAAATGATTCTATATTAATGCAACTTTGTATTCGTACAAAGGGTTGTATGCAAACAATTACTTAATGACAGCGCATCAATAAATCTAACCAACACACTATCGCAGACATTTATGATATTTTGTGATTTTTATAAAAGCAAAACGCTAGAATAATGCGATAAGTAATAATGCTATCGTTAAAAATAAGAATGACAATGCAATAAAAATCTTAGTCAAGCATAGAATTAAGACATTAAAAATACTGCACTCAAACTGATACAGCGTAAATATATATGCAATTTGGTTCTCCGTGTTTTATCTGCAATGGTCGTTTGAGTTTATAAGAAATTAGTGTGAAATCTTTAGTTATTGCGACATAAATGCCTAATATAACCATACTTATACAGAATCGATACTAAATACGATGTTGACGGTCATTGTTGCACCTTCCTGATAGAATATAATATACTGTCTTTCTGTTGTGAATGCGTATCTTATATATGTATGTTTCTAAAAACAGTACGTTTTATCAATTTTTAATTTATTAGTTGAATGAATGGGGTTGTGAAAAAGGGAGGTTTTAATCTTTGTCATGAAACGATGATGGGATGAATATCACGACTAGAAGTAATGTTACGAACAGGAGCGTATAAATCTGAGACGCTAAATTCGGCATGATGTATGTTGCTCAATTATGGCTGATGATGAGTTTTGGAGTATGTACCGTTGGAACTGTCGGATTTTTGTTCATAATGTTTTGCATATTGTGCCATGATGAATAGTATAGAAAAATAAATAAAACAATAAGAGATAATGCCCCATAATCAAAAGTGTTTGTTTAGGAAGCCTTTCATTATTTCACATCCTTTCTAAAACATATTTGTAACTAAACTTAAAAATAGTTATTTTTGCAATCACAAGCCTTTTTCATCGTCGACAATTAAATAGGTCGCGAGTATTAGTGTATTATATGTACCGCTTGTTATGGAAAAATACATGAAAAGTCATTTTCTAATATACTTTTGAAAATTATTACACAATTAGCCCTCTTCAAAACGCGAAAGACTTATGGATTCTCTAGTTTCAAAAGGGCTGATAAGTATAAAATGAAATGTAATATTTCGATGTATAAAATTTTTAATTAGCCATCATCGCGGCATTTTGAGCTACATCATCAAAATTCGGACATTTTAACGATACATATAATTTAATTTTAGGTTCGGTACCAGAAGGACGTAAAAGCGACAACCCTTCGTCAAATACGAGACACGGAGATAACATTTGAGTAGGGAGATTAATGCGTGACAGTTGTATCTTTATCCAAATGATAAACCTCGCTCAGTTAAATGATATCTACAAATTGCTTTTCCACTTTCAGTCCTTGAATTCTCTTTGCGGTGGATTTGAAACGGAATTTGGTCGTGTGCATTAATTTCTTTTTCCCTTCTAATCTTCTAGCGTATGCGAGAATATTAATGCGTATCCTCATGTCTCACCAACAGTTTGATAAATCTGTTCTAATCTCATCTTTTCAACGTTTTACAGTATCGTTTTAACTCAGAAGCGTATTTTGTCGCTGAGTGGCACAATTTGTGCGGCATCTATCACGCACAAAAGGCTCTGATAGAAAACCGCTAACTCTCTCCGATGCGAAAATCATATTTTGACGATCGTCCAGTTGTCTTATTTCCTGAGCAATAAATTTAAAGCCCGTCAGCACCTCTTTGTATTCAACATTATTATAGCGTGCCTAATGACGCTGTTAACTCGCCTACTTGCTACTTGGTTGAATCATTAAGCGGTGACGTAATTGAGACGTTTGTTGAATGCGAGTAGTGTAGCACAGCGCACCAATTTGGTTGCACATTAGGTTACAGGATGGAGTGACCGTATTACTCTGCCCAGTACAAGCAATACCAAGTCGATACTGCGTGGGGTCAGTTGATGTACTAAGTCTGGGTGATTTTATTTTGCAAGTTCGGACTGCTCGATCAGAAAAGCGCGACGATCTCAGGATTAGCACTTTGAGACTGAGCTGAAAATTCGGATCGTGTTTTACATTGTGCTTCTCTACAAGATTAAATTGATTGAAATTCAAAGATTGTAATAACTCAGCACAATCGGAACACTTGCACCATGCAAACTAGTGAACACAACTTGTAAATCAGGTTGAGGAATATGGCCAATCCTTGCTTTTGAATGTGTTTCAGCTGTTTGCGTCAGTTACAGATTTCGGAAAAGACTTGATATAAGATGTATTTTGTTTTGATGAGGTATAACAATCTGTAATTTGCGATCGCCACTTCTTCAGATATAACGTGACTTGCAAGCTCAGAAGCATCAGTCGATCAGTTGCGCTCATCAGAACCATATACTAATGCCATTATAGTCTTTCTTCGGATTGCGACTTGCCGTAATCATAAATGCAGCAGTATATTAAGATTGCGCACCGCGCACGATAATTCCGGTGTCGTTTTTATCATGTATGCAGGTAAATAAACTGTTATTTGATGGTTTGCTAATACATTAGCAATGATTTCCGGGCGAATTCGTTGAAAGATGTCTAATATCATAATGAATGACTATTGTTGGATTGTCTGTTTTGGGCACTTTGATCAACGGGCTCAGAACCCAATGCCAATTTTCAATAGTAAACTTATTAAGTCGACCTTCACCAAGACCGAATTTTCCGCGTATACTTTTAGGTACCCAGTACGTTAATTTGCTTTCAAAACCTTTCTCGCTGTTCAATGTCAGATTGCTGCTCATAAAAATGTTTAACTAAACTATCATTTAGCTCTTCTATCCATATAATTCTTTATCTATGGTTAAGCAAACATCCATCAAAACTCTGAAGTAAGAACTTTAATAAAACATGAAACTAAAGCCCTTACATTTATGATACATGAATTATAAAGAAATACGCAAAAGTAAAGACACAGCCCCAAGACAATACTTTCTCACAGTGATATTATATAATAGATGTAATAGGAAAATGCATGGAGTAGATGTAAGAGGATATTCAAAATGTGTATATGGATAGTTCTATATAATTATATTATTGAAATAAATGGCGGAAATAATTATTTAATGTTAAGAGGAGAATTTTGGAAAGTTATTTGACAAAACAAGCTACGTACATAATCGCGCAAAAGAAGCTGTTGGTAAAAGTGTATTAGAATTAAATGGTGGTGAATCGAGTTAAACAAAGTAAGAGTTCAGTTGGTGATGCATTTGAAAATTGGTTTGGTAAGAAAAAGACAGTGATAGTAAACTCGCAGATATGGCAGAAGCTGGGAATGGAGGACTTCAAAACGCCATTTAAAAAGTTGAAAAACGGAAAGTATAGCTCAAAGAGAAGATTAGTATTCGATATTATAAACCGCGAGAAAGTATGGCAAATGAGAAATTTTGGAAAACTAGATGGTTTTTATCTAAGAATAATACTATAGAATTAGCGCCCTGTGAATATATCAAGGAACACCTAGTGATAATTGGATTGCCAGTTAGAGAGCGCGTGGCACATGAAATGCATACCCGATTGACTATGAACAGTAAACAAGATTGGGAAATAATAAATCAATATTATTAATGAAGGAAAGGCACACGGAATTGAGTGAAGGTTTGACAAGTTACGTTAGCGCCACCATGTACAAAGGGTGCGAATGCTAGTTCTTTAAGAAATCAGCCTTATTCAGACATAAAGCAAAGCAAAAGAGCATTTTCTTTGAAGTCTGGGTGCTAAGACATCTATTTTACGCAAATATGTTCTAGGTGATGATAGATTCAATTGTCAAAGACCCATTTGAAATAAAGAGAAAATCAACGGACATAGATCTTTGAAAAATTTCAGCCATATATAAACTGGTCAATCGATAAATTATGCGAACATTTTCTCATCATTGGAAAGAGTAGAGGAAAGGTTTAAATTATAGATAAATAGCCTGCCATGCATTTAAATCTAAAAAGGTAAAACTACTAAAAGTAAACCATTCCCGGAAGTTGAAGAGTTTGAAAAATCATCTCATAGTAGTCAAAACAGTTCATTTTAATAAAAAGAATGTGAATAAAGTAGTGGCGTCATCTGGAGCTTTTAAATTTGAAGAACTACTAGCTAATGAGGAACGAAGATAGTAGAAGGATATCCTAGTGCACAATGGCGAAAACTTTTGTGTAGAAACAAAGGTTTTTATTTTTGTTGTTAAAGAAGATGAAGATGGTAGGCAGACATATTCAAAGGAATATTAAAATTTTTAGTATGCCTGAAGAAGACATAAACGGACCCACGTCAAAAGAATGTGGGATGGATACAGTGAAGAGCTAAAAGAGTCACATTAGAAGCTGTACCGAGACCAAAGTACAAAGGATGGTTGGAGAATATAATTTTTGTAGATAAAAGTGATGATTTAATTTGCCATGTTAGACCACACACTAATAACAGAGACTATCGTGGAGGTATGTAATGCAGATAAAGCTTTCCTAAAAAGATTAACAACTGGATTAATAGACCACGACTCAGATGATTTATTCGGATGAGTGGATGACTAAACAAAGTTTTGGATAAAATAATGACTACATAAAAAGCAAGTTGAAGATTGTATTGTTGTAGTTAAAGTGATGTTAAAATATAAGATATTCTTTTAAAATATCGAGACGATCGTCGTATTTTGTGTTATAATAAGGTTGAATTAAGTATAGGAGGAATCGCCTATTGAATAAAATTAAAGTGAGTAGAATTGTTTGCGGGTGTAGGCGGGTTTCGTTTAGGTTTAGAAAATACGAAAAATGAGCATATTTGACATAACTTGTGCAAATCAATGGGAGCCCTCACGATCCAACATGCATTTGATTGTTATAGTAAAAGATTTAAGAACGCATCCATAGTAATAAGGATATTGCCTGGGTATCTGATATGAAGAAATGGCAATACTGGAAGCTGATAAGGATTGTAGGAGGAGTTTCCTTGCCAAGATTATTCAGTTGCAAGGAGTTTAAAATGGAGAATTAGGAATACAAGGAAAGAAAAAGGGCGTTTCTTTTATTCTGGCAAATTATTAGATATATTCAAAATACATTTTCCTAAATACTTGTTGCTTGAAAAATGTTGAGTAGATTATTGAAAATCACCTGCAGGTCAGAGAGGAGAGACTTTGCTGCAATGTTATCAACTAACCAAATGAGGTTGGGCTATAATGTTGAATGGCGCGTGCGTTAATGCCACTTGCTGAGATTATGGCAATGCTCAAAGACAGCCAGAGCATTTATATTTGGATATAAGCAAGATTTAAACTATAACTAGCAAAGCTTATGGGAAGAGAGTCCGTTGGATAAATTATATATATCACAATGGTTTGTTTGCTGAAGCTTTTCCGAGTTGAAGATTATGCCAACTAAAAAGTAGAGTAAATGGGACTCATATTACTCATGACAGTATAGGTCAGATATTTCAGATGACCAGTTTTTCAATTTTATAATAGTGGAATCGCAGGAAAATGGAGAAATTTTAACTATTGACACAATACAGCAAATATGATCAGTAACCTTAGGAGAAATGGCTGAAAGTAATGTGAGATGATAGTTTTTCCGGTAAATCAAGATCAAATTGATAAATTTAAATATTTCAAGAGGACCCAAAAAGATTAAATCGAACTACTAAAGATGGTCATGAATATTATTTTTCAGAAGGTGGTATGTCTGACAAACACAGATTCATATTAGAGTTACCTGCAAGAACAATGCTTACAAGTGAATCATCTATTAACAGAAAGTACTCATAAAACGTAGATGGGTGCTTTATAGAACTTTGACACCCAGGCTGAAGCAGAAAGGTTGAGATGGGTTTGCAGATAATCGGACAGAAGGTATGCCAATTAAGATGAGATACTTTTGTATGGGCAATGCTCTTGTTGTGCCTTTGATTACTGAAATAGGTAATCAAATTGATTGATAGTATTACAAATGATGAATTCAGTCAGCAGCTACGTTTATTTTAAATAAATCAAACGTAGAGTGCGTTTGATTTAACAAGTTTGTATACTAAAGATTCATAGATTATTGTATATTGACCAAGTATTTATCAGCGTATTATTTTTAATATATACACCGTCAAAATGGAGGTAGGCGTCATGTGATTTCACTATTATGTAATGGGTTTTGAGCCTCGATAATGATTTGAGATTCTGCATGGCGTTTTTATTTGGCAGTGTGTCAATAGGAAAAATGAGAATTTCTTAAATAATAAACACTACTAAAAAGAGTACAGAAGAAGAAAAAGAAGCATTTTACTAGTAATATCTATCAAAAATCACAGATTTAAATAGTATGCTTTTTAGATTATGCATTTTATATACAAAATTTATTCGTCCTGTCCTTCCGCGCTCATTGTAAACCATTCGCTTAGATTAACCTATATTAATTGACGGGTTCGGCCCTCACACAGTCATTTTAATATAGGTTCACAGTAATGTGCTTACATGGTACTTTAACATTTCCCCACTCGATTTATAGTCAAATATCATTCGAGGCCGTGTATTAATTTGTTTAACAGCTTCATCTGTAGCTTTTTGTGTTATATTTGCAAAATCCTGTACCTTTTAGGATAATACTATCTAAAAAGTCCATTTGCATTTTTCAATGGAACCACGTTGATATGGACAACCCAAATCACTAAAATAAATACTACAATTCAATTCATCTTCTATTTGTTCAAATAGAGGGCGAACTCCTTACCTCTATCCATAGTTATGCTTTTGCGGTAATAATGGTTTCATAATATTTATAATCTCATTACAAACTACATTGGATGTTACGTGTATTTAATCTACTAGCATATAAATATCTTGTCTTTTCTTTTCAATAATAGTTAACAAGCAATATGTTGATGGTCTAACACTCCAAACAGTATCAATTTTCATAATGTCCAAATTCTTCGATTATTAATACTGAGCCGATACTTATAACACGAGCCCCTACGTCTAATTTGCCACGCTTTTCAGAAGACTTATTATATTTTTGCCTGCTTGTCTCATATCACGCTTAACATCAACTTTTACCAATCCATTGCGAATATATCTATATATAGTAGGATAACTTATATAATGCCCTGTATCTTTTTCAATTTGACTTGCTATCTGTCTAGGGAGACCATTTTAATGAAAGTTTTTCTTCAATATATGCTTTTGTTTCATCATTCAAACGTCTACGTTTTAGCAACCTGTTCATCTGAAATACTACGCGATTTTATAGCATCTTCCTCAGCTAATAAAGTTATAAACACCATCAACAGAACGCCTTATTTACTTCTCTATAAAGAACCGCATCATCACGACCTAAAATCTTAGAAATCTGAATGATGTTTAAACCATCATTTAAATAGCTTTCGCGATAGCTAGACATGTTTATAATCTAATTCTTTACGTTTTCTCATGTATATCTCCTTTACTTTTAAAAGCTTATTTATAAAATAAGTTATAAGGATATATGTTCACTCAACTCCCGATACCACCGCTAAAAGCGTATAGGGAGTTGATTCTTTATTTATCATATTATTTTTTCTTCAAACTGGTTTATGATTACTTTGATATTCTTTTTCATTCACTATCTCTTCAACTTTTACATATTTATCTGTTGTCTCATATATATAAACTTGTCCACACTGTACCATCTTTATCATAAACAAAAGAAAATAGTTGCAATTTACACATCTTCATATACTTTAAAATCACTATTACTTTTTCAGGCTTCTTAAAAGAAGACTCACTCATACTTTTTCTTTTCAAATTTAAAACTGCATCAATCTCTTTATCATGTGTCATCATTCTGCCACATGCAGATAATAATATAACTAATCCTAAAATTAATACAAACCATCGCCTCATGATAAATTCACTCCTTTTTGCGTAAATTATATCATTGCTATCGTCTTGAAACAAACTAACGTCCTAGAGTTTTAAATTGAAACGTTTTAAATTATCAATACATAACCTTCAGACTATACATGAACTAAAATCCAATTGTGCAGATGTTTGACGATGTTCAATTTTATCATCTCCATCTGTTTCAATACGTTCGTCGAACTGAACACTTTATAACTATCTTTTTAGGGTCATAAGTATCAAAATAAACATGAATATCATTAACGTGTTATATCATCATATAAAATTATATTTATCTTTAGAATCTTTCTTAAATAATGTATCATAATAACTTTTGTAACTAAAGGCTTTATTTGTGGTGCTTTTGATTTAAAAAGAAGAATCTTTTTCATTTCAAACATCTGTTTAACAAAATTTGAAGAAACTTCACGTATTTGCTTTTTCTTCATCAGAAATAACTGTTTTTGATTGTCTCTTTACTAGTTTTATTTAACTCTCCATTTTTATCTCTATATATACGTTGTTCTTCCTGTAAATCTTCAATTTGAGTTTTGTTTCATTTTTAACTTGTTGTTTAGGAATCTGATAACCAAATTAAAAACAGCACAAAATAATAATCTATGTTACAAGGTAAAACATAATAATGCTTCATTTATTTTCACTCCTTATCATAGAATAAAACTATATCCATCAGTCATTTTCAATGTAGGTTCATTAACTTTAAAAGCAGCTTTCTAATTCATTTCTGTTATTCTAAATGTTTTACCACCATCATACACCAATAACAACAGCCATGATATAATGCCCCATCTATGACCGCTCTGCACTTGTTCAGCAATAAATAATGCACAATTGGGTTCCCGGATTTTTATCAACTTTATAACCCTCAGCCTTAGCCCTATCATTTCCATGCATGCATCATGCCAATGGGTTGATACAGGTTTTACCCATGACGCATACTGCATGCATACCAAGTGACATTGACCAGCAGTGTATAAATTACCTTTTCCAGGGTCATCATTTTTGGACCAATGTAAGTTACCATTAAACTTTATAGACTTTCCTTTACCATTACTACATGACGTTTTAGCTTCTGAACCGCCTAAATCTTTCATAAATTTTTCAACTGTTGGTATCAACGGGCATTCATATTATTAGGGTCATTTGACGCACCAACAGGCGCATATTTGGGACCTATAGGAGTATCTAAACCTTTAGAAATATAAACATCATACAAATTTTTAGCTCCCGCATTAAGACCGTCTTCAATAGTTGGATATGTTGAATCATGAATCGATTTTTGAACCCATAACAGACAAAGGATTATTTTGTCTTGTCGCATTTTCCTCCTTTACCCCATTGTGATTCACTGCACTAATAGCACATAAAAAATATTCACAGGTACTTTATTTTTCTGTCAATTTTCTGTATTTCTTTTTCCTTTACCCTCTAATTTTCCACCTTTAGCATTTTCATTAAACTTTATCAATACCATTTGCCCGAAACATTACCGCCACTAACAGTACAACCAGCATCATCTTTATCTTTATTTGAATCATGCGCCAATCAAAACATTACAATTACTGGAATGTAAAAAGCCACCACACACAAAAATGATGATGACTTTCACTAATTTCAATTTAACACCTATTGAGTTTTACCTAGTTACTTTTTAGCAATATCTATTTACCATGCTTATTGATATCCTTTTGCTCTTTTAGACGGTCTTTTGACTGAGAATTACGTGTAATAGGTTGATTACGATTTCAGATTGTCTACTTTGTTGATTCTGTGTCGCATTTTTGTATTTGTCGTTTTTGAACACTCAGTATCACAAGCAGTTTGAACTGACTTCTGTTCTTTACGATTTATTGTAATGATTCTCATTATTTAATGGCTGATTAACCACTGTGGCGACCTTTGTATATCTTTTTCGCTGTCTTGTTTCTCGTACTTGATGCTCTGTGATGCTTTTTGTGGTTGTTTAGAATAATCATTTGCATTTGATTCAACAGAGCAGATTTTTACATCATTACCATTCATTGACTCTTGTTGTTCTCTTCGCTTATTACCATGATTATCTTTATTTATAAATAAAGGCATTGGTTTATCCTGCTGCTCTTCTTAAATCATTTATCATTTTGAAGTGGTGTGGGTTCATCTCTTTGATTTTTCTCGTTTAGCTTTCTTATTTTGCGCTTGTTCATGACGAGATCTTATTAAACTGTTCTGTGTGTTCGAGTTCATCACACCAGCACCAATTGCACTAGAGAAAACTAATATTACCACGACTACAAAATTGATAATTTGAGCCCGTTTTTATACATTACAAACAATATTACAATTATAAATATTGAATTTAAAATAAGCATTTTGACTATCCGGTTCAATAAAACTATTTGCAAGCTTGATACACAAAACCAACTATCACAAATAAGAATGTCATACAGGCACTTAAAATAATATAGCCTAACGTTTTGCAAACGCAGAGAAAACAGATAATTCAAATCTGGTATAAAACTCACTATCCAACTGAATACTAAAAATAAGAATAAAAATAAAGCAAATGTAGAAAAATCAACTATCGAAAACTAATTGATAAAAATACAATTGACATAAAAACAGTAATAATAAAGCCAATAACTGAAATAGCCAACTTTTTGAAATACATAACCTTGCGTCATATATTTATTATCTTTTTCTCAACCTCATTTTTACAATTTTATCAATCTCATCTTGTCCTTTTGAAAAATCTTGTTTTAAAAATGTTATCAATACGGTCTTTACCTTTTTGCTTTTATCTCTTTTTCGTCTACAGTTCCATAATTCATTACTAAATATGTTCTATATATCGTCATCATCAAATAATTGATTACGTATATGATTCATACCTGAATTCTCATGAATATAATCAATGTCTCCCATCAATAGAAGATGTACTATTCATAATTATATTATTCAAACTCCTTACCAATATTGTTTTGTACCACGTATAATATTACCTGCATTCGCATAGTATACCAACACCAAAAACCAATCAAACACATAATTAAAAACGCTCGCTTTAATGCTTCTCTTGCATTACCTTGTACACTAAAAATAATAAATGCGTTACAAACAAACAATAATAAATAATGTTATTGCCAAATTACTCAATAACTTTTGATATATATCGCCAACAAAATCGCCGATTTTATCCGCAAAAATCATTAATAACATCTAGTTGAAATAAATTTTTCAATCGCATAATCTGTAACACCTGCTAAAATCTTAGTCATAGAAAAAGAAAAATCTGACACATTATTAATTTGTCGTGAAATTTCTTCTTGACCAAAACGGATTCCAGTCGCCTTTTTCACTATATATTGAACGATAATGTGATAAATCATACTTTTTCAATTTTGGGCTTAACTGCATGTGAGGGCTCTCCAACTGGATTAGAAAACAGCGTAAGCACTCACAGATGTTAAAAAGCAGAATAGGCAAAATTAAAAAGCATAAAAGATACACACTTTTATGCTTCATCAAATCACTCCTTATTTAATATTTGTTTTCACATCTTCCACAAAAATCATACTGTTCCATTAAAGGTGCATCAAATAAAATTGGTCTCATTATATTGTCCAAGTATAGAAGTATAACCTCGGCTGATATCACTATCATGAATCGTTTTGAAATTCTTTATCAGTTTGACCAGGTCATACGATAACCATCATTTGACAAATTACCTAAAGACACACGTAACCCTAATTGGTCACGCACATTACCTTTAATCACATCTGCATCTGGTCTTTTGTGCTGTTAAAAACATAAATACACCAGCTTGACGACCTTTCATAATAATATTAATTAAAATAATCATTCATTTCTTGTAATTCTTTTTATCTAAAGTTGAAGTAAAAGCCGTTACCTCATCAAAAATAATGAGATAGGGGCCTATATCAAAATTACGAAATCATTTGCCCGATTTTATAATCCGAACTATCATTCATTAATCTAAAAACGCTCTTCCATTTCATTATTAGCTTCTCTCAATTGTTTTAATATTTGACCTTTAGTATCTGCAACTTTATCATCACCAATAACGCGCTTCATAAAGCTCAAATCTGAAACTTTTTGGGTCAATAAAACGTACTTCTGAATGTCTACGGAATAACTCACGAATCACATAAAATAAAAATATGTTTTACCACCAGTTATACCGTAACCAATCCATGAGGTGCTTTCACAAAATCCCAAGTAATTTGATGCGTATAGCAATTTTTGTATCATATTGTATTTGATTCTTGTTCGCCATTCATAACAATACGCTTTTTATATTTAAGTGGCATAAATTCATATCTCAAATAACGACCAATATGCTCTACTAATTCAGAATTAAACATTGGTTCAATAATCGTCTAACTCTAAATAATTATCTTGAAAACCTCGAACCGTCTAATATGAATAACAAAAGTACCACGCTTTATAAAACATCGTTGGATAATAGTCATATTCAGTTTGTTTATAATCAATAGGGATATACTCGGTTGTTTTCTTGATTACTGTACGATTATGAAAGCCTTGTGTTTCAATCATTTCAGCTAAATCTTTTGTTTTTAAAACGAATTAAAAAGCTGAGCGATAAGCTTTACATATAACAAATATAATTGCTGTACCAATTAATAAATACAATAAATGCGGTTTAAAATATGCAAAACAACGTCAATATATATCAAATATTAACTGATTTATAATCAATAAACAAATGTATATACGATATACCAAAAATAAATGCTAATACACCTGCAAACATAAAATCAATATACTTCTGATAAGGCTGTATACGATACGCCTTTAAATAAAGCAATTTCATTCATTGCCATCAAATCCACTCCTTTGAATATAAAAGCACTACAATTTTGTATAAAGAAAAATTGCATGCAAAATTTTCTCTTCAGCTTTAGAGCTGCAGAATCTTCTTGTGTTCTAAATAGCTTTCGATCATTTCCTCAAATGGACAATGTACAACCATTTTTCCAACACGTCCATAAAAATCACTAAATACTATTGACCTTTCTTCAAATCTTTCAACATTTCCATATTTTCAGGAGATCTTTTGAATATTCTAAGCCTAAAGATTTTAAAATATCCTCACGTTCATCTTTTTCATCAAATGCAAAATGACAACCAAAGTTACCACCATCATCATCTGCTTTATCTTTTACCGATTGTGTCACAAATACAAGTGAATTATTCTCAGAACGTCCTGTTCTTTTTATACGCTTTTACCAACTTTTTACCTTGTCTTGAAGCACCAAAGCTCCAACCCTCATCAATAAATATAGTCGTTTGAACATCTCTACGAGAACCGAATTTCTCTAAAATCACTTCAATTAATAACATTAATGTAATCCCATTTTCTCACTTGTTGAATAACTTGATGTATCATCATCTGCTTTAGGCATATCTAAACCTTTAACCTGTAAAATAAGTTGCTTTTTCTTGAATATTTAAAGCTGATTCATGTACCATCACTAAAAACAAGTTTTGAAAATATTGTTTTGCGTTTTTCAAATAATAAATCGCCTGCATTTTTACATGCTCATCTTCATTATTCTGTAATTTTTCAATTACATTTTAATGAACCAACTTTTACCATTTTCACGTTCTTCAACCGTATCAGAAATAGCTTGATAAATTGCTGTTTCAATATGATGATAATTTTCAAAAAGATTTAATTTTCATCAAACACTGATTTCCAACATCTCATTAGCTTCAATACCATCTAAAAATACAATAGGGGTCTCAGACAACCATAATTGGTTGAATCTTATAATTCAATGTTACATATTTAAATGTTTTTAAATGATTAATAAATAGGGATACTTTTCTTGCATTTCCTTACTTTCTGTTACTCTGTCAAACCATTCTGCAAACTCAGATTTTGAATCACAGTACAACATTTGACCTTTACTGATGTATAACCACAATACTTTTGCTAAAATGATTTACCTTTACCAGTTTGACCAGTAATTTAAAAACATCGGACTATCACTGACAGCCCTTTAATACCTTTTTGCAGCCAACAATAAACTAAATAAAATTATATCCCTTGAACTTGCAACAGCTTCCTCACGTGAAACAGAACGAATAAATTTATCAATCACGCCCTATATAAAAACCTGTTTTTGTTCCCAAACTTATGAGACACACTCAAATGAAATTTTCACTATACCTGTTGCCGTAGTTCTTTGTAACCAATACTTATTAATAAATAAATCATTACCATGTAAACACTGATAAAACAATTGTAACTGGTCAGCTAATGGATTTAACTGCATATATTTGAGTTTCCTTTAATCGTTTCATCAAACGCTTTGCTTTACGTTTACAGTCTCTATAATCATCACTTTTAATTACAAAACACAAATACCCACTCAATACAAAATACACTGAGCAGTCATCTTCTCGTTCCATTTGATTCAATACAAACAAATTATCTTGAACATCTTCGAAGCACTATCTCAGTATCTTGCTTTTTCTTTGCTTGTTGTTTATGATTTATTTTCGCTTTCGGTCAAATTTTTTCTAACTTTTTCATTATTAATAATTTTTGCTTTTACATGACATTCAACTGGAAAAGGCATATTTTGAGCTTTCTCAAACAAATGTGTATATTCCATATCTAACGGAAAATCATCAACAACAACTGTTGTTGTGTAAAATATCTCATTATCATTTTTCAACTTCTAAAACACTCAAACGAGTAGGGTCAATTACTGCATTATAAATATCTGTAATAGCTCGTCTTGAAGATTCTTCCTGTACGTCATGTGTTGCATTTGATATAAATGGCTTCCGAATAATATAATCAGCTCATTTCTCAGTTAAACGTTCGCCTCCAATACCTAGAAAACTATCAGCCAAATCTCGTTCAAATGTTTTATACTTATTCTAAAATTTTATCGTCTAAATTCACATCAAAACCAAAATTCGAAACAATACGCTCAGCCCTATCTGATAATGTACTTTTTAAAAATCTCTTTAAAGTGTAACTTTGCATCGTCAGCTAATTCACGTATTTTAACACCCATAACAAAAAGAATTATGCGTAAATCATTTGTAATTCTTGTTCTAATACGTCAATAGTTTCTTTGAATAATATTCAGCTACATTAAAAAGCTTCATCATCAAAATCTTTTACTAATTTCTCTTTAAAATTTATTTGCAAATCTCAAATCATGGTCATACATTTCAAAAATGAAAATCTTGATAACCTTTAATCGACTCTAAAAATAACGCATACGCTTTTTGATTCTTCTTTTGCATCATAATTTGCTGTTGAAATAGACTCAGAACGAACACGATAATACGCCCAAACTTCGCCAGTTTTCGTTAATAACAAATTATCTCTTAAACCTGCATACGGTGCTTTCTTAAATTCATGTCATCCCTCCAATAAAAATAACCCCAATAGGGGCTGCTATTTAGATGTTATTTTTATCATGATATTCTACTTCTTCATCATAACTTAATTTAACTTTTCTTAGCTGCACATTAAAACAAAATATTACAAAACTCCCATAAGAAGAAAAATAATTTCTTTCCATCTTGTTTTTAACTAATAAATATATTTCGTTATATAATATGGTGCAACCGTAAAGTAAAATAAACATAAGTCCACCAATCGACATAATGACAGAGCTGTAATCAAATACCAAAATAACAAAAATAATATAAACCATACAATCAAAAATGTAGCCCCAAAAATCTAAAACGAAAACCCTTATTAATACGAAACTTATCTGTAAATTCATACATAACTATCGGTTGTTCAAAAGTTCGCTTTAAATTATAAGCTTTTTATCCAAATGGAATCCACCTCAACCGCCAAAAATCATTTTCCAAATACCAGAAATTGCATTAAACACTTGTTCAGGACCTTTTAAGAAACTAAGAATAAAAGACCACCAACAACAAATAACATATCGATATCGTCCATATCTACCAGTAGCCCAATGTACAATACCAACAATTAATACTATCAAACCAATACCAGTACCTAACTTCATTACCTATCCAATCCCCAAGTCCATCAATAGATGGACGGTCAGCACCTAAAACCAAAACTAAATAAACCACTCATAACATTAACCTCCAATAGAATTAGTCATATTTTTAACGTAATATTTACCATCTTTTTCGTTATATCTAATGTGTAATCGTCTCCAAATTCTCCAAAGGAGAATCTTTATCTTCATCAAAATTTCAACTTATAGCAACATAATCATCGCCTTTTTGGATATAACCTAATTTCTCTTATTTGAGAAACTTCTCTAGTTCCTTCTAATCCCTCAGGATTACTCCATTAAATAGCCCTATATCATCAGAGCCTGCTAGAAGCATATTTATTAAAAGAAATCTCAATAATGCTTTTAGCTTTCGGATTATCTTCACGTTTATTATCTTTCAAAGTTATCCTCAACCATCTTAGCTTTATTTAATTGACTATCAGGAATTGAGTAAAATAAGGATATTCAACAACAACATACTTATTATTCTCACTCTTAATAGGTATATTAATTAGAAATATTTTGATTTTACTTTACGTTGCTTTTCTTCTGTTTTTGTTTCATATTCATCTTTATCTTTATCATTTTTCTTTTTCTTCTTTACTTTAACTCTTTCTTTTCAGTAATATTCACATCATACTAACAAATATACTGTATAATCGTTTGTTTATCTTTACGTTTAATATTATAAAATTCTTTACTATTTAAATTTTACGTTCATGTATCTGATGTTTTTCTCAGGCTTTTTATAATCTCTGATGGAAAATATTTCAATAACTCTTTTCTCTAGATTCTAATTCTTTTGAGTCTTTAGAAATATTCATATACGTATCAATAAAATTTATCAGCATATAACTTTAATTTAGGACTACTACTGAACTGTATTCGCATTATCTTCATACTGAATCATATTCGTTTTATTAACTGCTTCCTTACTATCATTATTTGCTCTTGTAGCTTTAATAAAAGAAGCTAATAAAAAGAATTAATAAAATAGCTAATAATGAGTAAAAACAAATTACAATCATCTTAATGACGATTTTTAAATTTTGGAATTACTCGGCGTTGTTCTTTAGGAATATCAAAATGCTTTCCGTTTTTAGAAAATCTGTTAAAATGTACTTTGCTTATTATTTTCATAAACGATTTTCTAAAATCCTTTTACAAAATTTTTAATAAAAATCACATCCCAGTTATAACACTTATCTTTTTTGATAAGTGCTTTTTGTTTTAAAGCCTCAAATAATGATTAATTCTATTCGTATGCTCATCATTAAATTGTGAATGCGCTAAAATTTTATCTATCAGTATCTGTAAGCAACCCCTCAGATTGCGCCTATACTTTCGCAGTTAACACTGTCATCTAAAGTAGTAGCAACTTGTTTACATAACCAATCAGATTATCCTCAATGGATTTTAATATGTTGGTCTAGTAGTTAAATTCAATTTTTCATATCTTTATTAAATAACGCCCAAGGTCTATATAATGGCCACCGCTTACGATTTTTATCATTTCCATCTTTTAGAGGGGATAAAACGCAAATTATTACTGCAATATAGACTTTACAATTTCACTTATATTATCTGTTCTACTCAAAACTTTCGCATTTATTAACTGCATATGCCTTTCGCATTTGTATTTCATAACGATTCCATAACGCCAATCGTCTTCGACATCACAATGACGTTAAACGCTTGTTCATAATTTTTTCATAAAAACGACAATATAAATGCTTTGTTTAGAACCAATATAAAAAGTAGCGCCTTTACTTCTTCCGTCTGACAAATTAAAAACCGTTTATTGCGCTTCCAGCTCTAAAAACGTGAAACACACTCAGCTTTTTCAGCCTTTTTAATTAATAAAGGCACTTTTAAATATGTTTTATAATCACATCAATTGTAACTATCAATTCTTGTAAAATTTGCATTAACTGATAAACATTTATCAAAATCTTGCCAAGTTTTATTCAACTGTTGTAAATGATGTTCAAACTTCTACAACCTGTACCAGTTAACTGTAAGTGAATGCCCAGTTGATTCATCATCACTTGAATAATACAATTTAATGTTTGAAAATTCATAACCACGATTATAAAAAGTACGCCACTATTTTCGTTGAACAACGTTATAGAGCAAACCGATAACGTCCTCAATCACTGCTGAAATAGGTTATATGGAAAGTAGACCTGAACCCAGTCAACAACTGCCTCCACGGCACTTTTATTTAGTGCGCTCTACCCCCTATTAGTAAAGGGGTACACTGGATTTTTAAAGTCATATTTATGCCTCCTATCAAATCGCAGCGATTTGATACACTGACTCGTTCTCGCTTTTAACGCGTATTTGTCGCAGGCTCCGCCCAAATGCTTAACGCACTCCGTGCTTGCATTTCTGCGCCTGCATACGCTAAAAAGCTACACGGTCATGTTAAATCACTAATACTATGTGTTAAACATCAATATCGCCAATATAAATACAATCTTCCAACTCACTTGTAGCATTCTGCCTGTCCTGCTTCACTCAAGCTCATACACATAGACAAAGGTCAGCGATAATTTTGAGGGACTGACCTTTTTACCGTATTTTCTTTAACGTAACTATCATTAAATTTAGACTGTATTTTCTTTAGCTAAAGTCATTAATGAAACTTTATCGCCCCCAATTTATACGACTAGCAACATAGTTTAAAATAGGTTCACTCAAATTTGAACTATTTGTGATAGCGATATAATCTATCTGCTGTATAATAATCCATTTACATCACCCTAATTATTTTTGTTTAAGTGCATTATTAGAACCAACTACTTTTAATATCTTCTGCATTCCAGCTATATGCGATAGTTCCAAAATCGCCTGACATTTTGAGACATACATTTTAACGTCTGGTTCAACTCAATTCGCATTCTTGTAAATAGTCTAATTCTACTTTGATTAGCGTTTTAACAGTAATTTGTTCGCCTTGTTCTTGACTCGCTAATTTTATATGCATAAACAGTTTTATCAGTACGCCTCCATTTTCATATTTATATTTTTCATCTACACCTAAAAAGTTTAATTGTCCTAAAGTAATATCCAAGTACTGGTTTCATAATATATCCATCCTTTACAAAATTTTTAATAAAATTAAACGACTTCTAAAGGGTCGCACGAATAGGAATAACTCCCGCAAATCCGTACCACTGCATTTTTGATAATGGAGTGTCTATGCCTCTCCTGACCTATCATATTTTTAATCAAACCTATCGGTTCATCACCTCAAAAATTCTAAGTCTTCAATTGAAATATGATACATCTTACAAATAAATGTATTAGACACACCATATTGTTTTAAAAATTTATAATCCTTATAAGTAAATCGATAATCATTCTTTTTGCCATTTCTGAAACTTCTAATATACGAAAATATACTGCAAAATTATACACTTTACAAATTTTTTCTTTTAGAAACACCATGAAATCTTAAAATTACAAATTTACGATAATTTAATTGATTTGAATCATCAAAAAGGTGTAAACTCAGTCATAATTATCAATTCTTTCATAAGAATGCAACTGTTAACTAGAGTTTACACCCACTTTTTAATATGATTTAATAGGGTTCAAATTTATCGACTATGCTATATAATTTGAACTTAACTTTGAGTCAAAAATAAAATGGGATGTGAAATGATGATTCCCAAGAAAGTTGAGGATTTGGCTGTACTTAGTATTATTAGCTGTTTTTATTAGCGCGTGTAACTGAAAGAAGATAAACAAATTAAGCAAAAATTTCAACAAAACATTGAGTTTATATCCAGCCAAGAATCTCGATGATTTTTACTGATAAGGAAGGCTTTCGAGATCGAGAATTTGATAAAAGAGATAAAGGGACTTGGATTATTAATTCTGGAATGAATATCCAAATTAAAAAGGGTGAGCCTTAAAATCCAGAGCAGATGGTACTTACATCAATCGTAACCTAGAACAGTTAAGGGATATTTTTAATGATGAGATAACAGAGACAAGGATACGTCCGTAATAAAAGATACCTGTGAAGATGGAACATAATTAAATTATTCCAACGAAGCCCATAGTGGGATGATAAGTTAAAAAGAGATTGAAAACTTTAAGTTCTTTGTACAATATAGAGTTAGAAGATTATAAAGATGGGGATATTTCATAGCTATCTTAACGTACTCAAGTTATTCCGCAAACTATCAATTGAATAATGATGATTACTAATCTCAACAATTAAGAAAAAGATATGATATATCAAACTAGGGCTCCGGAATTAAAATTGAGAGGATCATGATTTAAAAGGCTCATCCGTAGGTCTTCTAAACAGAATTTAACTTTATAAAAATAAAGAAAGAAAATGTGTATTTTCTGATAGTAGTAATTTCAAACCTACTGAATAGTTAATGAAGTTTGAAATTAAAATTTATAAAGCCTAATTAGGTAAAAGATAATAAAGATAATTCCTGGAATTAATTGTAAATCATACAAAACTTTATCTCTCTGATTTAATTGCTTTTTATAATTCTGATAAGAAGATTTGAAAAACAAAATGATTACCAATTAAATTCATTTCAGCTCAAAACAATTTTCGTAATAGGTGTAAATATTAAAACAGATTGATCAGTATTAAAATATAAGGTGGAGAAATGACAGTCCGTCCCAAAGAAATATCGCGCTCGGTGCGTGTTTGGTATTACTCATTATATTGATTGGATGCCAGCGCGCGCAAAAGGCAATCATGGTCAGAAACGCTCAAATTAAAGAAAATTTCAACTTAAAACATTAAGTGTATATCCTTACCAAGAATCTCGACAGTTTTACGATAAGGAAAGGTTTTCCGGATCGAGAAGGTGATAAAAGAGATATAGGGACTTGGATTATTTGTTCTGAAACGTTTATCGAGACCAAAAGGGAAAATAATGGACTGAGGAGGAATGGTGCTCTCCTGTCAATCGCAATACTAGAACTATTGTAATTTGCAGTGTCACCGAAATATAACTGAGAGATAGTGAGGATATTTCACGTAGTAAAGATATCCTGTCAAGATGGAAAATAACTCGAAATTATTCCAACCGAGCCTACATACCGGATGACAAGTGACCAAAGAGAGATTGGAAAACTTTAAGTTCTTTTGTACAATGTGGAAATTTTAAAGATTTTAAAGATTATAAAAGAAATGGTGATATCTCTTATAATCCTAATGTGCAGTATTCTGCTAAAGTATCGGTGGAATAATGATGACTCTAGTGTTCAACAGTCAAAGAAAACGAGTATCATATTCCAACCAAACTAGCGCCCGAATTCAAAATTGAAATGATCCGGCAATGGACAAAAGGCTCATCTGTGGCGATCTAGGATCTAGAATTTACGTTTGTAGAAAATCAAGAAGAGAATATCTATTTTCAGATTCGGTCGAATTTACACCTAGCGAGGATGATAAATCACATGCGAGTCAGCGGAGATATCAAATGAAAATCTGCATTATAAAAGCAGCTCTAGAAGGAAACAAGTGCTGTATCTAATATAAGTCATGAAATAGCACTGCAAATAACAGTGGTTTCAAAACAAAATAAAATTGATAAACAAATTCAGTTACAAGATAATTCCTAAAAATCTTTCATATCTTAAAAAGTTATACACGGACCTCAAAACAGGCACGACTACAAGCGCCTTTTTAAATAAAGACACCGGGCAGAGTTATTGCTAGGTACGAGCCAGGCACTAATGTACTACAAAGACGCATCTTGAAACAAACATTTGGTGTTCGTTCTTATCGCGGGATATATAGATCGTGGGTGACGCTCAAAAGGATATTGAGGCGCGTGATGTCAATATTGGCCTTCATTCCGTCACAGATACAAAGACCACACCTATAAAAATACCCAAGACTTTATCAAACATCAAAAAGACTATGAGATTGACATTATACCGGTTCGCTGGGCGGTAGGATGCGATGATTTTACAGTGCTGAGTAGCCGATATGTAAACATGTATCGTTATTGTAATCCAGCTCCATTAGCGATCGAATCTGACGCTGTACGTCGAGAAGAGCTTAAAAATTGATTTAGAAAAATACGATGTGGTGCATTGCTTAAGATTTGTGTCTGATAGAGATAAATTAGATGCAGGTGTCGCAATCATTTATATACAAACTGCTGGAAAAATAGTACTTAAAAATGGAGAAGGCCGTACAATGAGTGGTATTTTAATAGAGCAAGACACAGGCTATAATCTTAGCTGAATTAAACCACAGTTAAAGGCTACCAAGACGAAAAGTAATAAAAAGCATTAAAATCCGTTCAATAGCTCAAACGAAACATGCGTGATTACATAAAGTAGAGCGTTAAGAGCGAATTGGATTCAAAACATGGGTGGATCATCTTTCCTCCCAACAAACAATTATTAGAAGCTTTTAACAGCACTAACCATCGCCGAAGGCTTAAATCAATTAGTGAATGAAGAAAGCCAACATTTGAAAAATGTATCACGCGATGGCATACATTTGGAGACAACTGGAAAAAGCGCAAGAAGTTGGAAATGAAATTGGTGAAAAATTAACCTCTGAAGAGGTTATAGATGAATTAAGAAAAGGTGGCGCGTATGAAAGTAAACTTGAAACAGATCGCAAAAAGAAAAATTGATGATAAGATAAAAGAAATTAAATGATGTTTATAAAAATTGTAATGGCTATATCGTCAAAAATTAAACAGAGTATCGAAGCAATTGTTTCTAATGACCAAATGTTAGCGAGCCAGATTGATGGGATGATGTAATGTTTACTACGTATGCAAAATATTAATGAACTTGAAAATGCCTATGATGAAGAAAGAAAACAATTGAATGATGCGATTCAATCAAATTGATGAATTAAGACATCAAACACGCAAGAAAATGTGAACAAATGTATGATCGTTTCTTATATCTCAAACATAAAATAGAATTATAGTGAAGACGCTACGATCAGGGATGACACGTATTATAGAATCTTCGATAGAGAAACGAATCAACGTATCCGACATCACGAAATGAAATTAGAAGATTATAAAGATGAGTTAAGAAGAGAATATCTAAAACAATCTGACAGAATTGAAGGAGATGAATAAGCGTGGGACTTGATTTTTAGTAGTTTACCAGATTTAGCAGTATTGGAACAAATGAAGGGAAAAAGAACAGATTAGTGAGGTTATTGCGCCTGAACATGTTCTGTATGCATCATGATCATCAAAATAAGCTGAAAAGTGATGAGAAAATATTACTTGACTCAAATGGTAAGTCATTTCAAAAATTTGAAGATGATTTAAAAATGCGGCTTCAAAGGGCTTGGGTGAAAAATGCCACAGACGAATTAAAAGATATTAGTAATGATTTAGATTCAAGATATTAAAGTATAAAAAGGTATTAAGAAACACAATAAGTATATAATCCATTTAATAATAAATGAAGTATATAGTTCGTAATTTCGACTATAAGTGGCTATTAGCCATTATTTTCAGGATACTATGTCAATCGGACTAATGAATTCCAATAATGGAAAGTTAAGCACCAATCTTTGTTTAACTATTTTGAAAAATAAAGTTTTGAGACATAATAAAATTTGATTATGTTTTAACGAATTTTGATGTTTCTTGAACTATATATATCTAGTCGTCATTTTACAATTGGTAAATATGACTTCAAACTGTATGAAGGTGATGGCGATTAAAGAGGCTCATCCGTAGGTTCTAAAGAGAACTAGAATTTAACTTTATAAGAAATAAAGAAGAAAATGTGCTATTTTTCTGATAGTATTAATTTCAAACCTACTGAATAGGGTTAATGAGTTTGAAATGAAAATTTCATAAAAGTGTTCAAAAATAATTTTTCGCTTTAGTTGTGTAAATTAAAGATTGAGTCAATATTAAAATATAAGGTGGAGAAATGATGATGCATTCAAAGAAAATTAATGCTCGGTATATGTTTGGTATTACTCATTATATTGATTGTAGGTTGTGTCATTATGACAAAAATAAATAGTCGAAAGCGCCCAAATTAAAGACACATTTAATCAAACATTAAAATTATATCCAACCAAAAATCTCAGATGATTTTTACGATAAAGAAGGCTTTCGAGATCAAAGAATTTGACGAGGAGACAAAGGGTACTTGGATAATCAGCTCTGAAAATGAATATTCAATTAAAGGGAGAAAGTTTAAAATCAAGAGGAATGATTCTACTATATGAATAGAAATACAAAAAGGACAACAGGTTATTTTTGTAAGTGAAACAAAAGGAAAAAACGTATGAAAAAGAAAAATATCCAGTCAAAATGGAACATAATCAAATTATCCCAACGAAGCCAATACAAGATGACAGTTGAGAAATTGAAAACTTTAAATGTACAATATGGCAATTTTTAAAGATATTAATGATTATAAAGATGGTGACATTTCATATAATCCAAATGTGCCAAGTTATTCGGCAAAAATATCAATTGAGGAATGATGATTATAATGTGCAACAGTTAAGAAAAAGATATGACATACCAACGAAACAGCACCGAAAATGTTATTAAAAAGCGATGGTGATTTAAAAAGGCTCATCTGTAGGGCTCTAAAGAGTTAGAATTTACTTTTTGTCGAAAAATAAAAGAGAAAACATCTATTTTTCTGATAGTATTAATTTCAAACCTACTGAATAGAGATTAATAGAAATTTGGAATGAAAATTCCATTAAGTGTTAAAATTTTTCTCTTTAGATGTATAAATTAAAGATTGAGTCAGTATTAAAATATAAGGTGGAGAAATGATGATTCATTCAAAGAAATTAACGCTCGGTATATGTTTTGGTATTACTCATTATATTGATTGTAGGTTATGTCATTATGACAAAAACAAATGGTCGAAACGCTCAAATTAAAGAAGCATTTAATAAAACATTAAATGTGTATCCAACCAAGAATCTTGAAGACTTTTACGATAAGGAAGGTTTTCGCGATCGAAAGAATTTTGATAAAGAGATAAAGGGACTTGGATTATTTATTCTGAAATGGTTATCGAGCCAAAAGGAAAAATATGGAAAACGAGGGAATGGTGCTTTTATATCAATCGCAATACTAGGACAGCAAAAGGTAATTTTATTGTCAATGAAATTACAGATGATAACGATGGTAACCCATTGATAATAAAAAGAAATACCCTGTAAAAATGGAACATAATAGAAATCATACCAACAAAACCTATAAAAGACGAGAAGTTAAAAAGAGATTGAAAACTTCAAGTGTACAATATGGCAACTTTAAAGATTTTAAAGATTATAAAATGGGGATATTTCATACAATCCAAACGTACCAAGTTATTCGGCAAAATATCAATTTAAGTAATGATGATTATAATATCCAACAATTAAGAAAAAGATATGATATACCGACTAAAAAGCACTCAGAACTATTGTTGAAAGGTGATGGCGATTTAAAAAAGGTTCATCCATGGCTCTAAAGACTTAGAATTTACCTTTGTACAAAATAAAAGAGAGAATATCTATTTTTACAGATTCGGTTGAATTTACTCCAAGCGAGGATACAAGTTATGAGTCAAACTAAATAGGGTTAATAGAAGTTTGGATTGAAAATTTCATAAAAGTGTTAAAAATTTTTCTTTAAATGTATAAATTAAAGATTGAGTCAGTATTAAAAATATAAGGTGGAGAAATGATGATTCATTCAAAAAGGTTAAAGTGTGTCTATGCTATAATAATACTATCTGTTTTTATAGGCGCTATGCGGAATGAAAAAGAAGAAAGTAGTAAAGATAAACAAATTAAAGAAAATTTCAACAAAACATTGAGCTTTGTATCCAACTAAAAATATTGAAGACTTTTATGATAAGGAAGGTTTTCGAGATGAGAGAGTTTGAAAAAGGGTGACAAAGGCACTTGGATAATTCACTCTAAAATGATTATTGAGACAAAATGGATAGCAATATGGAATCTAGAGGAATGGTGCTCTATATAAATCGATAATACTAGAACAACGAAAGGTAATTTTGTTGTTAGAAATAACTGAGGATAGTAAAGGGTATTCACATAGTAAAGATACAAAAATATCCAGTGAAAATGGAACATAATAGAATCATTCCAACCAAAACCGATAGCTGATGATAAATTAAGAAAAGAAATTGAAGACTTTAAGTTTTTGTACAATACGGTGACTTTAAAGATATTAATGATTATAAAGATGGTGACATTTCATATAATCCTAATGTTCCAAGTTATTCCGCAAAATATCAATTGAAAAACGATGACTACAATGTAGAAGCAACTTCGAAAAAGATATGATATTCCAACCAACAAAGCTCCGAAATTATTAATAAAAGGTGATGGAGATTTAAAAAGGTTCATCAGTAGGATCAAAAAATCTAGAATTTACCTTTTGTAGAAAATAAAGAAGAAAAACATTTATTTACAGATTCTGTACAATATACTCCAAGTGAGGGTACAAGTTATGAGTCAAACTGAATATCAAATAAAACCTGGTAATATAACAAGTAACTCTGAAGAAACAAGTTCGATATCTAAAGTGAGCTGTGAAATATAGGTAGCCATTTCAAAAATTAAAGGTGAATTTGATAATGCAGCTCAAAGGAGATTGGGTTAAAAAGGCGAAGAATGAACTGGACGATATTAGTAAGAAATTAAAAAAATATTCAAAGAACGGAAGTTTAATATTCTAGCCGATTCCTGAAAACTAAGACAGCATGCGTTCATTCATGCCATTATTAATATAAAGCACCGCAACAAAAAGCTTCTAATGTGATATCGAGACCTCGGATTCCATATCATGTTAGAAGCTTAATGTCTAAAGAACATCTACATGTTATCATATTTTTCTTACTTATTAAACTTTTATATAATTAAATATTTTCTTAATTTTCCAAAAATAGTGATGAATTTGTGAAATACATCACAAAAACTCTTTATTTAGTTTGGAAATTCATGTAATATTAGACTTGTAAGAAGTTAATAAATAGAGAGACGAGAGAGTTTATATAAATAATATATAAACATTGAGTGATGATTATGAGAAAAGAGATTGAAGCGCTTATTTTTCTCAGACGTAAGTAGCTATGATATTTACGTGAACACTGGTGTAAATCAAGGATTAATTGGTGACATCAAAAGATGGTTACCTAACTATTGATTCTATGCCTTACATTGATGCTGAGCGTTTGTATCACTTTGCTATGGAACGTAAATCGTTGAGTCACTAACTAGTTCTTATTGCCAATGATTACTACCCCTAGTCGGCGGCAATTGAAATGTGATTGATGTAACTTGCCCTCGTTGGTGAGCAATTGAGGGCAGACCCTTTAATTAAGTAAACCCTAACTCCCCACAAATCTGGAACGATACTAAAAGCCACGTCCCATATTGGATGTGGCTTTAGTCATGCTTATATTATTTTTAGAAACGATTACCTACAAGATTTACATATAAAATTCTATCATGTCATATATAAACGAAATGATATTAGAATCCTTCATTTTTCAACTTGTTTAAAATTACGTTTAATGCCGTTATAAGAATATACAACATTATATAATTTTTACTTGGGCGTCATGGACACTTGAGAAGGCATTCTTACATCGTCCATATTTTTAACTTCGTGTCGAAATGCTTTTTCAGCTTTTTGTCTTTCTGCAAGCGACATACTTAGCCATTCTTCTTTGCTAAATAAATCTTCGAATCGAAAAATCAAATGCGGTTCTTTTACTTTCAGCTCTAATGCTAAAAACACGCTCATGATATGTCATGTTTTATTCCTCCCTCTAATCATTCAATCGAATGATAAATCCAGTATTAACTTTAGTACTAATATAATGTTTTACAATAAAGAAGTGACGATTTTTCAACATTTTTAAAAATATATATAAGCAACGATTAATTGCTATATTTCGAATGGCTTGTAATGTAATTTATCTATGAAAAATGAAGCGAGTTATTATGACCGTTATATGAATTGTGATACGCTTTTTAAAAAAGTAATATGTATTTATGATTTACCCTGAAAAATAAAAAGAATCAAAGGAGTCGATCATTATGACAGTATTAACAGATAAAATAGCAGTAGTTACAGGTGCAGGTAGTGGTATTGGAGAAGCAATTGCAACATTGCTACATGAAGAAGGGGCGAAAAGTTGTCTTTAGCCGGTAGAAATAAAGATAAACTACAAAATGTGGCGAATCAATTAGCTCAAGATAGTGTGAAGGTAGTGCCAACAGATGTAACGAAAAAAGAAGAAGTCGATGAATTGATAAAAATTGCACAACAAAACATTCGGTGGTTTTGGATATTGTTATCAATAGTGCGGGACAAATGTTATCGTCTAAGATTACTGATTATCAAGTAGATGGAGTGGGATAGTATGATTGATGTGAATATCAAAAGGCACTTTTATATACGGCACAGCTGCATTACCAACTATGTTAGAACAATCAAGTGGCCATCTTATTAACATTGCATCTATTTCTGGCTTTGAAGTAACGAAAAGCAGCACGATTTATAGTGCGACAGAAAGCAGCGAGTTCACACTATTACTCAAGGATTAGAAAAAGAGTTGGCAAAGACAGGTGTTAAAGTAACAAGCATTTCACCAGGAATGGTAGATACAGCAATAACTGCCGCATATAATCCAAGCGATCGTAAAAAGCGATCCACAGAGATATTGCAGAAGCGGTATGTATGCATTAACACAACCGAGTCACGTTAACGTGAATGAAAATTACAGTGCGTCCTGTACAAAAATGTGTTTGAGGTGTGGGAGATAGACATTTAATGTAATAGCTATCGGTTTTGTTAATATTAGTAAGGCAATAATGATATAAAAAGCATGATAGGCAATTATTCCTTGCACAATTTTTCACTAACTGGTGATTTTTAACAATCGAGTTAATGAATGGGGCGATGTTAGTTATGGTTTATAATCTGTAATCGTTCATAATTATAAATTACAAAAAATTTTTCATTTTCCACCACATTTTTAGGAGTTACTTTAATGAACAAAAACATGTTTTTGTAAATTATTGGTGTCATATTATGTATATGTATAGTTGCTACAGTCATTTATTTAAAAAGTGAAATATGACGAAAAAGAAAAAACAAAAAGCAATTTACTATAAAGAATAACAGGAGCGTATTACACTTTCATCTCAAGCATAATACTAAAGAACCAAACACGATTAAATCTGTGCATTTCACAAGTTTAAAAAGAGGACCTATGGGCGATGCCGTAATTGAAGGTCACATCAATGAAAACAAAAAGCTGATTTTTGTTGCATATGGGTCTCCAGAACATAATTATCAATTTGGTAGGGAGATATGATAGAAAGTGAAAAATTAAGTGAATTACTAAAACCAGCACAGGAATTAAAAATCACCAGAAAAATCAAAGAAGAATTAGACAAAAGAAGGCCACTAGGGTCTTCTTTATTTTTGATTTAATCTTCCAATAATCTATGCTCATTGCTATCGAAGGTGTTTCGCAATTAATATAAATCACTTCATCATCACCAATACTGCCCCAGTTTTTACAGTACATTAACAAAAGTGAATCCCATTAATGTAAATGGAATAATAGTTTGGCCATTATAAGAACAATATATACCTAATAACAATGTCGATGACGTGGTTTATTGCCATTATCAAATTTTTCTCAAATGTGTGTGTGATATAGGGTAGAGGCAAGGTATAATATCCTTTCAATCTGTTTTCATATTTTATATATTTTTAAATATAAGCGCTAAATGTTTTAACTAAAGCATAGATTGACAGATGTTATACAGAATTTCAAATTCTATCCAATATTGTTCGAAGTGTAGTATCACTGGATTGGTATTAAACAATGTAGAGGAGATTGCAAAATGCCTTATAATTACAAAGAAACAAAATGGAGGTTAATGTCGTAAATGAGCCAAGGTGAGAAAGTTTATTCATCAATCACCCGTTAATGATGAACTTAGTGCATTGATTAAGTTATTAATTTCAAAAATTAACAGTTGTCATTATTGTGTTGATATCCATAAAAAGAATTAAAAGGAATTGGGTGTAACGCAAATGAAAATTGATGAAGTCTTGAGTTTTAGACATCTAGATTTATTTATCTGATCAAGAAAAGTGACGCTTGAATTTGCAGAAATATTAAATTCAATCAAAGACTTTTAAGAAGTTTGAAATTATTGACCGGCTAAATCATTTTATGATGAAGAACAAATTATCGATCTTTGTCTTTGTTGTAAAACCAAATTAACGGTTGGAACAGACTAAATATTATAGTGATAAACGGTAATTGTTCATATAAATACAGAGTTTCATCTCGAACGCTATATCGTAACAAATCATGCCACTATCAGGTCAAATCTTGTATAGTGGCATTTTAATATCCCTTGAATACTGTTATTTTAACGAATATCGGTCCACCTGGTCCAACAGGAATACCTAATAGGAACCAAATGATGACAAATACCGTCCACACATACTTAGCGCGATTGAATACGGCATTAAACCAGAAAGTAAAGCGCTCCAGAGTTTCATGCGTTTATCGTATTTTTGTGCATAAGTTAATAATAAAGGTAAGTACAGCATCATCGGTGTAATTTGGATTAGTAATTGAATCGCTTTCACACGGTAAATGACTTCGTGGAATGCGGGATGAAAGCTCGATAAGGATTAACATTGGTACGAATATCGGTCCTAAAATACCCCATTTAGCTGATGCGCTCTGATTAACATGTTGACCATTGCACTTAGTACAATAATACCTAGTATCAATACAATGCCGTTTTGATGTTCTAATAATTTGGCACCTTTAACAGCAGCGATAATTCCTAAATTACTCCACTTTAAATACGCAAGTAGCTGTGCTGCACACTAATAACGATAAATGTTCCCATCGATCCCTGCAGCATCGCCGAACATTTTACCTAAGTCTGTGTATTTTTAATTTCTTTGCTTAAAAATCCCATAAACTAATCCAGGTACTAAAAAAATACGACAAGAATAATTAATCCGACACCGTTAATTAATGGCGCATCGTCTAGTAAGCTGCCTGTTTTTAGCATTTCTTAAAAAGCTATGTTCAGGAATGGCTGTAATAATTAATAAAATAATTGTGACTATGAAACTGATATTTGCCCATTTTAAAAGCATGTGCTTCTTTGTCAGTAATATGTGAAGATGTTTCTTCATGGTCATCATGCATTAAACTGTCATCATATTTTCCTAATCTAGGAATAATGAGCTTAGTTGTAACTAGCATATCGTAGGAAGTACTACAACGACACTCGCTGCGATAAAGTACCAGTTCATAGCAACGTTTGTTTTTTAATAGAATCTGAAACGATACGTGTTGCCGGTTCTGTAAATGAATAGACCAAAGCATCTTGCATACCAACAACTATATTTGCTGCAAATCCTCAACAGCGGGAAGCATATGCCATCGTTAGTCCAGCGATAGGGTGATAGCCAATTTTAATAAAAAGCATTGCTGCAAGCGGCGGCAAGATAATTGTCGCAGCATCACCAGCTGTACTACCTAAAATACCAATTAATATAATAGTCGGTAAAATTAAGAAACGTGGTGCGCGATTCACAACAGAAATCATTAACTTATCGAAGTATCCTGTTTTCTCTGCAACACCAATACCAATCATCACTGCTAGTACTAAGCTCTAATGCTGGGAACTCTGAGAAATTTTTTAATCGTATCATTCATTATCATCGTAAATCCATCATGGCTAATTATATTTTTAATATAAATGGTTTGATGCGTACCTGGATAGCTTAACAGATACATTAAATAATGAGATAACCCATGTCATAATGGCTAAAGCCCCACACATTAAAAAGAATAAGACGCTAGGATCTGGCAATTTATTTCCGATTTTTCAACACTATTCAGAAACGATTGACGATATAGACCCCTTTTGTTGATGTTTTGATGTCATCAATTAGCAATATTACGTAAC